>Ga0315276_10000339_pt1 | contig 39584 bp, 31 predicted proteins | sample YL17G05_0_MG_FD_204542 | JGI IMG/M metagenome (GOLD analysis project Ga0315276, IMG submission 204542) | Sediment microbial communities from Yellowstone Lake, YNP, Wyoming, USA - YL17G05_0 | ecosystem: Environmental > Aquatic > Freshwater > Lake > Sediment | place: USA: Wyoming | collected...
TTGCATACCTCCGTGATGCAATATATAATTACTCAACGATATGCTGTATAGTGTATCATGTTACAAAAAAATGTCAGGCAATTTCTGTGCCAAATAAATCGACAGCCCCTCACGGTCGGGGCTTGGTTATTTGTTGGGCTGCGAGGAGATACGTTATTCATTTCAATATCGGAAAGCGACTGTGTGGATTTATCGCATTGGTGTCAATCCCGGAGTATATATGCCGGTGGCTAAATATGTGGTATGCACGGCATAACCTACGTTGGAATTAACATGCCCACGCAAGTTGTTGTTTTGTACGGACTTATAGTAATGGGTGATACAGGACTCGAACCTGATATGCTTCGACAATTTTCTCCGTAGTTTCCACGAACCTTGATCCCCTTGCTTACTTGCGTTTGTCCAGTTTGCACATAACCCGGTGGATGCGCCTAACATCATCATTATCCGTCATAAACAGCGTGATCCCACGATTGAAAAACTCTATCTCAACCACATCATCAGTTAGCGTGATTTTCAGATGGTCATATTCCACAGGTTCGCCAGCGTTCTTGTCACCATAGACGCCACCAAGGTTTAAGATATTTTCCTCATTGATAGCTGTTCTAATCTCTGCGGGAATTTTTGTTCCTCGCCATACTTTCACAGGCAAATCCGATGACTTCATTCCAGACTCAATCATGCCTCGCCGATATTCGATTACTTCAATATCCTGTATCATTTTTTGATTTTTCCTTCTCTATTGGCATTATATCAGACTGAACCGGGTTTTCAACATTTGCATCTGATCGAACCGAGTTTTTCGGCTTGAGAAATGCTTGTTTTTGTATCATAATCATCCCTGGAGTTGATTGGCAAAAGGTTAGGCATGGATTTTGGGCGCCAATATTCTGCCCTTCAAGGCTCTTTTGTTAACATAATATTCTGTATAATAAGGGCTTACCGCAGCCACTTGTTTTTCGGTAGTAGAGGTTTCGCTGGTATTTGTAAGGGGGAATGGCGATGAAATTCCGCATAGACGATTCAGTGAAGGTTAAAGAAGGTATTATGTGCATATTCTCGAAACGATTGAGGAAAAAAACACATGTCAGAACCTGTCAGCTACACCAATCGCAAAGGCAAAACGTATTATCTGCACGCGGCTACCACCAAAACAGGCAAAACTCGCTACGTGATGACTAAAACAGCAGAAGACGCATTGACCAAACTTCCCATCGGATACATCATTGCCGAAAGCGTCAACGGACAGGTATCGGCAGGACGTATCCAGCCCAAATTGATCACTGATTCAGAGCAGGCAATGGTAAAATCAGAACTGGAGAGACTCGGCCTCAACAGATATTGTTGTGATGTCAAGGGCCCCTATATCACTGTTTACGAACCATTACATCGCGAAAGCGACTTTTTGCCGATTCTCAAGAGCATGGGTGCTCTTGCGTCTATGATAGAGGAATACCTATCAGAGAGAATCGACAAGGGTCCGTTCGAACCAGTGATGCGATTCCGTGTTTTTGACAGCGAGAAACGAATATTCGAGGTAGAACGTATGACATATCGTGGTCGCGGCGGCTGGATGTCATTGCACGAGTATTCTGCCTTGAAGAAACTTATCCGGAAGTATCTTAAGCATCTGGGGAAAGATAGTTTCTATGAGTTGATGTGACGAAAATAATTAAACTTAGACCGAAAGAAAAAGCCTTGTAACTCTTTTTGTTACAAGGCGTTAGTTTAATGGGCGGTACAGGACTCGAACCTGTGACCTCACGGGTGTGATCCGTGCGCTCTAGCCAACTGAGCTAAACGCCCGCCACGATCAGGCTGTATGTACAATAGCACAAGTAATCGGTTATGTCAACAAAATTCGTGACAGATCGACTTTTTGTGGACCGGCATTGCACAATCCAATGGACAGGAAATATTACCTGTGAGCGTAATATGCGAGTTTTCAATACTGATAATGGGGTTGGCGGTTCCAGAAATGCCCTGGGGGCGGTGTAATGTTGTGTCCGTACCTATTCAGACTGATTCACTTGATCGGTGTTTCCTGTCCGATCCAAAAATGTTTTCCGAATAATTGTTGCCCATTTTTTCCCCGGAGGTAGAATTATGGCATGAGTAATAACATACAAGATTGGAGATTTTAACAGGAGAATACCATGAACACTTCAAAACTCACCGGCATTATCATAGTGTTGGTGGCGACTGCACTCATTGTTCTGAACGGCTGCGCGACGATGGACAGCGCTTATGAAAAGACGGTTTCGGTGACAGACCCGGACAAGACCCGCCTGAGTACGGAACTAACCTGGCTCAATCCGCAACCGCGGATTCGGCCGGTATCAAGTGACAAGATGTTTGTCTATTGCCGGGTGAAGAACAGTTCCGGATCGGACATCGAACTGAAAGACGCCATTGAGGACGAGATCGAAGAACTCGGCTATCGTCTGACCCGCAATGTCGATGAGGCCCAATTTACCATCATGGCGGACTTGCGTCATTTTGGCGAAGGCAGTGAAACGAGCAGTACTCCCTTGATTGCGGGTGCAGTCATTGGCGGGGTAGGCGGCGGTGTAATAGGCCATAACGTCGGTACGGGTAACACCGGTACGGGAGCGGTGGCCGGAGCCGTGGCAGGCGCTGTCATCGGTGACATAGTCGCCAAGCGTAACAAGATCCGCACCATTAACCTGATCGTAGATATTACCATCGGTGAACGGATCGGCAAGAAAGTATCTACCAATCGAGGTTCCGAAGAAGAAAGTTACGTTGAACACGCCGGCGATATTAGCGCCGGCGCGGGCTTGGAAAGCGGTCACAGCAGCAGCGGGTCATCAGATTCGCAATCGGTAGCGTTGGAAGAGGATTTTCTTTATCACAGTAATCGTGTCACCAGTTCGGCGACGAGGATGAATCTGACACTGGAGCAGGCCGAGGGGCCACTAGTTCGTAAACTGTCCCAGGCCGTGGCTAATGCTCTGCCGTGAGCAGCCGTAAAATGTTATGCACAGCAATACCTTGCCTGGCGGGAATGATGGTGTTATCGGGGTGGTGTTTTTGTGTTGTGCGTAGTTTTTCGTTGGCGCAAAAAAACCGGCCAAGGCCTCACAGTAGGTTTTAAGCTGTCCTACCGGAGGCCCGGGCCTTCGCGAGGATTCCGTCACATCAGGAATTCTCTTTCGAACCGAGCGAGCAGTCCAATTTCGAGCTCCGCAATCGTCCTGTCTCGCCTCGGTTTGGACCAGGTTCACCTGGCCGTGCGAACCGGGTCCGTTAAGGTACACTGCCAAGCCAAGTCCGATCGAGAAAAGATTCCCAGAAAACCAGAGGCACTCCTTACATGCCCGGTAAGCGGTCAACTGGAGAATTTTCCCAAGTCGAGAGCTTAACCAAGCAGTGCCAGGACGCTCTGCGGCATTGCGTTGGCCAACGACAAAATGGAGGTGTTGGCCTGGACCAGAATCTGTGCCCTGGTCAGAGCAGCAGTCTCTGTAGCGAAGTCCGCATCTCGGACCATCGATTCAGAGGCCGTTACATTCTCTAAGGCAACGCTGAGACTATTGACATTGGTTTCCAGGATGTTTTTCTGAAAAGCACCCAATCGACCACGTAAAGTACTGACATCTTTGATGGCATCGTCAACTATTTTTTGTGCGGTGTAAAGGTTGTCACTGCTCAGCGCGTTGGTCATACCGCTCTTGAGAGTATTAAGATAACCATCGGTGATGTTACCCAACTGGCTGGGAGCGGTATTCATGATGCCGATCGCTTCCATGCCGATGGCATCGACACGCGAACCGATGGCAAAGTCCGCCCCACCGCTGGTGATGGTAACCGTGCTAGTGCCGACACCCAAAGCGGCATCCATTGTGATCTTAGCGTCCAACATGCCGGTACGAACGGTCAGTTCGCGACCGTCACCGATCGCGGAGGTACCGTTGACGACAGCTACCGCATCAACACCATAATCAACTTCACTTTCACCGGTTCCGGCGGCGCCGCCGATCTCCAGTTCGCTGGCTCCAGCGGGATCACTGATAATCTCGACCTTCGCATAGGCATTTGAGCCATAGTCAACGGCTGTGAGAACACCGGCAACTGCGGTAACGCCGGTGATTTCACTGACCGCGTTGACAGCGGTGGCTATTGTGGCAAGGTCAGTACCAGCAGCAAAAGTCAACTCGGTGGTACCGCGGTTACTGCTGACCTGGATAGTAACCTGAGCCTGGGTAGTGGTATTAGCAGCGGCCCAAGTGAAGGTAACACTACCCTGATCGGCTGCCACCGTCTGATTGATCGCTACGGCCATCGCGGCCCCGTCAATCAGCTTGGCGCTATTAATCTGCACATCCTCCACCTCGCCGGCGGTCAGCGGATCGGTATTGTAATCGAGATTACCGTTGAGGAGTTTTTTGCCTTCAAATTCGGTGCTGTTGGCGATACGCTCAATGCTGTTGATGGCCGAATCGACCTGCATCTGATTGGCGTCAATCTCTTCTGTTGACAGACCGCCTTTACTGGCCGTGGTGACCAGTAGCTCTTTAATGTCAATCAGCAGGGCGGAGACTTCATTCAAAGCACCTTCCGCTGTCGAGATCACGCTGGAAGCTCGAATTGAATTGGCGATACCACCTCGAAGTCCGGCCATTTCGGACCGGAGGTTTTCCGAGGCGATAAGTCCAGCGGGATCGTCTTTGCCCGCGTTGATTCTCAGGCCCGACGATAATCGCTGGAGTCTCGTAGTTAGATCGTTGTTGTTTGCGACCAGTTTACCGATCGCGTTCATCGAAGCTATGTTCGTATTGATACGTGACATGGCTTATCCTCCGTGACAAGGCAAACGAACGTAATGTACGTTTGCGTTACAGACCGTAACCTTACTGCGTCCTGGAACCGGTCTGATCGGATCCATTAGCCAGCTTGAAACTTCAAGTCAGGCTGACTCCGCCGCGACGCGAAATTACGTAATTTCGCCGTCCTGTGCCGCAGGCGGATCGGACTTGTGTCAAGGTTTGAATTGGTTCACCTTACGGGCAAACCTATTCACTCCAAAATCACTTCATTAGTAGAGGAACTTTTATCGACAGATATATGAGATGCGTGGGGGGTTCCACCTCACGACAGGCATCAGGCCGAATTTAACCCGGCCAATTGTCGTATGACAGAAACTTTCGCGGGTGAACTTGGAAAGCAACTCCGTTGCAAAGTCCGTTTCACGTCCGGTGGTGTCCGTCGGCCTAAAATGCCCACGTTCCACCGATACTCATCCATGAAGTCTTTTTAAGACTCACACAACCGACAACGATTGTTTTAGCCGACAACCCGGAATTGTCCGCCAACTACTCCAATCATCGCTTGTTGCTTTGAGATTTTCGACATGGGGGCGATAAAAACTTTAGTAAGGGCGATAATAATTTTAAAATAATCTTATAGGACGTATGGTCAAAACAGGGTTTAAGGGGTCAAAAAGGCCGATAAACACAAGTGGTCCAATAAAATCCTGGTGGAACAGCAAAAAAACGATATTTCGGCAGGCTTGGGGCTGGGGTTTTGGGATCAGGAATTGGTGGTTTGGAGGTAGAAATGGGAGGTTGGTGATTAAATTCTGGAGAATGAAATTCCCTTCGACTTAAATCAGGAAGAAAGGATCAATGTGGGTTCTTAACTGTAAACACGGGAGACCGGGGCCTCTCTGGCGCGCCGTGGCGGCGTGCCGGAGAGGAACCCGATCAGCCATAGTGTTCGTCAAGCTCTCAAAGTCCAGCACAGACCAACCGGTCATCAATCCTAGATCAACTGCAGCACCGACTGCGGAGCCGCATTGGCCTGAGCCAAAACGGCGGTGGCAGCCTGTACCAGGATCTGACCTCTGGTCAGGTTGGAAGTTTCGGCGGCGAAATCGGTGTCGCGAATCGCTGAATCCGCGGCCATGAGGTTTTCGCCGGTGATCCTGAGCGAGTTGACGGTAGTCGCTAAGGTGTTCTTCTGGAACGAACCGAGCCGACCACGCAGTTTGGAAACATCCGTAATCGCCTCGGAAAGGATCGTCTGAGCAGTATAAAGGTTGTTGCTGGTCAGAGCGTTGGTACCACCACTCTTGAGGGTACTGAGACGACCATCGGTAGCGTTACCCAGTTGACCGGAAGCGATATTTGGTATCCCGATAGATTCAAGGCCGATGGCGTCAACCAGAGCGCCCAGTGCGAAATCAGCGCCGCCACCGGTGATGCTAATGGTTGTGGTATTTGCACCGGTAAACGCGGTAGCCAGGTCCACTTCAATATCCAGCATGCTGGTACGCAACTTGAGGACCTTGCCATCCCCGGTAGCCGCCACGCCGTTGACCGTAGCGACAGCGTTAACACCGGCATCGGTTTGGTTGGTCAGATCGCCACCACTTTGATCGTCGGTAACATCAAGTGTCACATAAGCATCCGTACCATAGTCAACGCTGTTGAGTACGCCGCCACCCTGGGTAGCGACCACACCGGTGATTTCCGAAACAGCGTTGATAGCCGTTTCCATATCAACGACCGCGGTGCCGTCAGCAAAAGTCAACTCGGTGGTACCGCGATTACTGCTAAGCTGGATGGTAATCTGGCCACCAGCGATGGCTCCGTCCAGAGTGATTTCACCCCGTTCAGCCTCGACAGACTGGTCGATCACCACGCTCATAGCGGCACCGTCGATCAGTTTGGCCGTGTTGATCGTCAATTCCGCGACGTCCGCGGCAGTGTGAGTTTCGGTGTATGCCTCATTACCGTTGAGCAGTTTGATACCCTCGAACTCAGTGCTGTTGGCAATCCGGTCGATGCTGTTGATAATGGAGTCAACCTGCATCTGGTTGGCGTCGATCTCCTCGTCGCTCATACCGCCTTTATTGGCGACCTCCCCGAGCAGGGCCTGCATATCCAGCAGCAGGCTACCGACCTCGCCGAGAGCGCCTTCAGCGATGCTGACCATGATATTGGCACGTTCGGCGTTTTTGACAGCCGTTTCGGTACCGCGAATCTGCTTACGCAGGTTTTCGGACGCGATCAGGCCGGCAGGGTCATCTGCACCACGATTGATGCGAAGACCGCTACTCAACTTTTCCAAAGACTTGTTCAAGCTCGTATTATTGGCATTCAAAATACGAGCACCAATTAAGGCAGTTACGTTAGTGTTTATTCTACTCATCTCGTCAACCTCCTAGGTTGTATGGGTGTTCGTGGCTTTATGTTACTGGACTTTGTTTGACGATTGTTTTCTTCGAACTACTTACCCGATAAATAGTTTCGTTACCAAACTAAAGCCACGCACACCGGGGTGTTTATTCTATTTTATCACTACAATACGATACAAGGCCGACGGCGTTTCCCGCCGCCATAATAATAATCATTGACTGCGGGTTTTTTACGCCATTTAACAGGCCACTCATCGTCTAGTAAATATAGGTGACTTTAGATAATTAGCAAGTGCTTGCCTTATAGGACGGATAGTGTCAATTACCGGTCGTTACAGGGGCTGACAGGCGATACTTTTGGTTATTTTTTTTTATTTTTATGCAGAGAAGTCCTATAAGAAAACCCAAAAAAAGAACATGCCTGAAAAACGAAAGACAAACAGGTTCTTATCGGAGCAAACACGAAGAAGAAAAGATGCCGTCCGGTTATCGTCGGCAGCAAACAACGGCAGGGAGGGACGCGTCTCTTTTAAATCCTGTCAAGAAGTGTCGGCGGATAAAAAGAGCAAGGCACAACCGCGTAAGTCGTGCCTTGTCACGAAGGATAACTATTTTCAGAAACCAAGGACGATGGTTTCGGAAAAAGTCAAAAAAAGTCGGCGAATCGTAAATTCCAAGCCTTAAGCCAAGAGTTTTCAGACTTAAGGGAACCTTATATTTTTCATTTTCAATTATCGCAGCCGCATTTCAGGTGGTTGTTCCCTATAAGCCTTGTGAATGGTTATTTTGTTCTATTGCAGCAGGGCCAATACCGATTGCGGCGTTTGATTGGCCAGGGCCAAAACGGAGGTCCCGACATTGACCAGTATCTGACTGCGTGTCAGGTTGGAGGTTTCCACGGCGAAGTCGGCGTCTCGAATGGCGGATTCGGATGCAGTTACATTTTCCAGGGTGATCTGTAAAGAATTTATATTGGTATCGAGGGTATTGCATTCAAAGGCTCCAAGGCGACCCCGCAAAACGGAGATTTGTTCAATGCACTCTTCAATGATATCGGAGGCGCTGGATGTGTTGCCGCCGACGAGCGAGGCGGAGCCGCCGGTGGCGATTTCGTTGAGGAATCCATTTTCGATGCTTCCGAGCCGACTGGCGATAACGGATTTAATGCCGACACTGACCTGTTCGGCGAAATTAATATGTGGTCCGATCTGGAACATAGCGCCTCCTCCGGTTACGGCAAAGCTGGTAGAGCTCCCGGCTCCGAAGGTGGCGTCAAGCTTCAGCTTCATGTCGAGAGATGTGGTGTTCAATATAATTTCCGAGCCGGTTCCAACCGTGGAAGCGCCGTTGACCGTAACGGTAATGTCACTGCCTATATCGCGCTGGGTCGTGGTGCCGCCGGCATCCTTGACGGTAAAGGTCGTGCCGCTGCTGGGCAGTGCGCGTACGGAAACAAAGGCGTCGGAACCATAGTCAGCACTGCGGAAAATAACGCCACTGAGCGTGCCGCCTCCATCGCTGAGTATTGTGGAGGTGACACCGGTAGCGTCGCTAACGGCGTTTATGGCGGCAACTATGTTGTCATCTGTGGTACCACTAACGAAATTAAAGACCTCAACACCCCGATTGGAAGCAACCTCAATGGTAACGTTACCGCCGGTAACCGAATTACCCTGATATTCCAGATAGCCCCGTTCCGCGGCCGAAACGCCGGAGACGGCGACATCAAGATAAGCCTGACTGCCAAGCTGGGCGCCGTAAATATCGAGGGCCTTTACCTTGGTAGAATCGACACCGCTGGTGACGTAAGCAAGGTTGCCGTTGAGCAGTGGCTGGCCGGCAAAAGTAGTGGCGTTGGCGATGCGTGTGATGCTGTCGATAGCCGAATCGACCTGCAACTGATTGGCTTCGATTTCTTCCCTGCTGAGAGCACCTTCATTGGCGGCTTCGACGGTGAGTTCCTTGATGTTGACCAGCAGAGCCGCGACTTCGGCCAGGGCGCCCTCGGCGGTAGCGATAACGTTAGAGGCTCGCTGCGTGTTATCGATGGCCTGGCTAATGCTCGACATCTCCGAGCGCAGTGTCTCTGAGGCGATCAGTCCGGCTGGGTCGTCGGCACCTCGTATGATGCGCAGGCCGCTACTGAGCCGTTGCAAAGTGGCGTTCAGATCTCCGTTGGCCCGTCCTAAGTGTGCCTGAGCCGTAAGAGCCGGTACGTTTGTGTTAATTCTTGTCATGGCTAATCCTCCCTGATCAGGATCCGCTTTCCAGCGTTGGCGTCTTGCCGTTTGCGCAGCAGCCGGCAATTATCAGTTGCGAGACCGGCATCCGTGCCGATATTTTTGCCTGAAGCTTTGCTGCACCAAATAAGTTTATACATTTTAATAACAAACATTTGTCACCTTAACTACAATCAGAGCCATCCATCCAGGCCGATACTTGCGATCTCAAGAATCCTATTGAGGTTTTGTCTTTCCTTGCGTATTTTTGCCTTCGTTGGGCGGTTGTGTGGAAGTATCGGTTATGTCTTCAAGTTTGATATTTGCGGCCTGTTTGTTTTCCTGTTTGATCGCATCATAAACTTCTTTGCGATGTACAGGTATATTTTGAGGGGCGGTAATTCCCAGTCGGACTTTGTCGCCCCGTATATCGACAACCGTGATTTCGATGTTATCGCCAATCATAATTGTCTCTTCTTTTTGTCTGCTCAGAACCAGCATCCTCAAGCTCCTTACAACCGGCCTGCCGGTTGTTAAAGCCCGCATGGCGGGCGGTTCACATCCTTGCGAACTCTCGGCCACAGGACGTCAGCGGTGTTTTTACCGCCACGTCGGCCTATTCCGACAGTCAACACTCAAGTCGAAAAAAGCAGAATCTCCATCACTCGATAACGACTACGCCGTCTTGGAGATTTGTTTTTCCGTGGGCAATTCCATCAGCGGGTGCCTGGTGCTGTACTTTTTCTCGGAAAGAACCAACTGCCGTCCGTGCCGATTGATAACATTGATAACCAATGGTCCCTGGAGATTCCCGGTAAGGGTTCGCCCAACCTTGTTGACGATGATCAACACCTGAACGTTATCCATAGTCTTGATGTCGATTTTCGCCAAATCTTCAGGTTTGGCCGGAACCTGATAGTCCGGCACAAACAGCAGGGGATCACAGACCACAAAAGCCGTTTCGGGCCGATTAACCGACTGCAACCAAAAAAAACTTCCTTCATCGTTGGTTTGTACCAGGACGAAGTCGTAGTCTTCGGGAAAGCCGAGCAATCCCTGGGGAAACTTTATCAGCCGATTTTCATTCGCCTCGATCTGGCCAAACCTTGTAGTTTCGACCTTCATGTCGCTGAACCTCCTTGTTCGGTACAAGAGTTACCAGCTTGCGCTGGACCGGCTTGTGTCAAGCCGATGGTATTATGTTAAGTTAACAAAAACAAATTTCTATTCGTTTGACATTGGCATCACGTTCAAGTTGTTAACAATAATTTCACTTCTCCCATGTGTCCTTTATCTGAGAAAATCGAGTAAAGAAATACTCGTCAACTGACCTCCGGTCATAAGATTGCCCTGGAGGGCAGTGTAAAGGTTCTGGTATCTGGTGATAGCCTCGGTGAAGTCGATATCCCGGATGTCGGAGCGTAAAGTCTCGGTCGCCAGGATGTTGTCCTGCATATAAAGCTTTCTGGCCTCGGCAGCCTGCATTATGGAACCGACCTTGCCGCGAATATTACTGATATTTTTGCGATCGTCCACAACGGCGTTGTCTGCTAATCCGATAGCCGTATCGTCACAAGCCAGCATAGCGTCGCGTAGAGCAATAAGATGTGAAAAGAGGCCGTCAGGTTTAATTTTATTGACGTCTTTGCCGGAGAGGGTGTTTGAGCTGACCGATAAACCATCGTTGTTTTGGTCGTCGTAAAAGCCCAACTGTTTGGCAACGAAATGCCCGTTCTGACTAATCGTTGTAACGGAGAAGTCGCCGAGACCTCCTGTCGTATCGGTAAGCTCAATACCATTGCCGTTAACCGCCAAATCAGCAGTCACGTTTCCGCCGGCGGCCGCGTTGATCAGATCGATAACATCCTGGACAGTGATCGCGGTACTGAGGTCCACATCGTATGTGGCGCCTTGCCGATCTGTGATGCGGATTTCTCCGGGAACGGTCTCATCCATGACACCGACTCCCTGGCCGCCGTTAAGACCGGTCAATACGTTCTGTCCGTGCATGGAACGGATGCCAAGCTCTGCCGCCGTAGTGCCGCCATCTTCGCCGATCGCCATTTCGGATCCGCTCAGTTGATTGAGAACATTAATACCGGTGCCGTCAGCGTTGATCTCCGCCCGCACCCCGATCTGGGCGTTATTGATGGCATTGATGATATCGCCCAGAGTTTGGGCGTCGTCAATATCTATCGGGTTAATATCTTCCAACAGACTGTTGGTAATTTTTATACCGTTATTCAGTCCGCCGGTAATAGAATCGATGCCCGCCCCGCCGGCCAGCGCCGTTACCGGCGTGGTCAGCGAAAGGCGAGCATCGACGTCCTGGCCTGAAATAGCAGCAGTTCCTCCAACATCATCGAAGATACCAAGATCGTTGGCGGTGCTGCCTGTGCCGACTTCATTTATCGTCAGGCTTGCCCCGCCAAGGGTGGAGGATACCTGTAAACTGGTCCCATCGGCCCCGATCGAAGCGGTGGTAGTCGCCGGGGCGCCATCATTTATTTTGTTGATTATGTCGCCGACGGTAATGCAATTGCTAAGATCAACCGTATCGGTATTGGTTCCGTCGTTGATAATAATGCTGCCGGACCGGATGCCCTGTCCGAGAGCACCATTAAGATCGGAAAGCAATGTATCGGTGGTAATGTCAGGATTAAGATCGACAATCCCCTGTACCTGACTGCTGAGAGCGCCGAAAGTTTCGTCACCGTTAACGTTGAAATCGACAAGACTGTACTGAGCCATGCGGGTTTGGAGAGCACCAAGATCGCCGGAGAAAAGGACCCCGCCCTTGTATCCCTCAAACGGCGCCAGGGTGCTGTTCTGACCGCCAAAGATGTAACTGCCGCGACAGGTCTGATTACCAATACTAACCAATTGATCGATGATCTGTTCGATCAATATGGCATTACTCTTAGCCGCGTCAGGATTGCCGATACTGGCCAGGGCCAACGTATGAGCATTAGTGGCCAACTCGTTGGCCTGACCGAGAGCATTGTCGGTAGAGGCATAAAAATCAAGTGCATAATCAATATTCTTGCTGTATTGATGCTGACGTTCCAATGTGCTGTCGAGGTTCATAATAGTGGAAGCATCTGCAGGGTCGTCACTGGGCCGAGCCAGCCTAAGACCGGTAGAAAGCTGATTCTGCACCTTCAGCATATCAACCGAATTGGTGCGGATACTATCCATCAACAGATTGCTCCGCATGAGCATGGTTACACGAGCTACATTTGTCGGTCTTACCGCAGAAGGCATAGTTCTCTTCCAATTAACAAGTATTACAAGGGTGGCCCTTGCCGCCCTGTACTATATAAGAGACATTACTTCATCCAACATTTGGTCTATAAGGCTGATATAGCGAGCAGCGCCCTGGAAAGCGCGCTGAAACATTATCATGTTGATCGCTTCTTCGTCGATCGATACTCCACTGATGCTTTGACGTTCCATTTCAAGGGTTTGCACGACGACATCGGCGGATATGTAATTATCCTGAGCAGCCCTGCTGCTGGTGGCGATGCCTCCCACGATGGAATTGAAACCATCGCCTAGACTAACGCCGTTCAGCGAACTTACGCCGGTAGTGGCCAGGTCGGCAATTCGCCCGGCCACCTCACCGTTACCCGGCAGGCCATTAGCGCTGGCGGCAACATGATTGGCATCAAGATCGCTTTTAACTGCAATATCAGTACCGTTTGATCCTTCAAAGAAAGTGTTAATACCCAGAACCGCCAGTACATTGGTGGCATCGTCAAGGTCGGTCGGAGCGGAAAAAGCAAACGTGGTTGCCGCATCAGTCCCGGCGATCTGCAATTGATTGTTACCGTCAACCGTAGCGGTTATATTTTCCACGGCGTTCAGGGCGTTGGCCAGATCGGTCAAAGTGGTGTCGGTCGAATCGATACCCACTTCAACTTTGATCTGAGTAGTAACCGTATGGCCGGAGCTGTCCGTAACGTGGATATTGAAGACGCCGTTGGTAACCTGCCAGGGCAGGCCGGTATCGGCCATCGTCGCCAGCGAAGCAGCGGGATCGCTGACCCGGGCAGAACTTATCGAACTAAAACCTTCTAACCCGCGCCCGAGACTGTGCAATTCATTGACTTCAAGAACCAGGGCACTGGTCCAGTCGTCGAACTCGCCGATAGCCGAGCCGATCTGGTCATCGCGAGCGGTAATAAGTCCGTGAATCTTGCCGCTAGTCAGAGCAACGGCCTCATCGTTATCGCTAAAAATCACCTGAGAGAGTTTATTGCCGTTAGCGTCTTCGGTTTCATTGTATGACAGACCCCGGTTATCGGAATACTGGATCAGAGGCTCATTGCCGATAAAAATGTTCACCGAGCCGCCGGCAACTTCACGAGTATGTATGTTGATCAGTCCGCTGAGTTGTTTGAGCAGTTCTTCTCTCTGATCGCGCAGGGCGGAGGCCGAACCGGCCCGGCCGGCCTCGGCAACAACAACCTGCCCATTAAGATCGGCGATCTGGTCGGCTAAAGCGTTGGCTTGATCGACATAATAGGTAACCTGAGCATCAAGATCATCCTGGACGCCGGCCAGGTCCAGGCGGACCTCGCGAATAAAGTTGGTAAGGCTGGCACCTTCCTGCAGAACGATTTCCCGGTTAGTGATTTTGTCCGGTTCACTCTGCAGTGCAGAGTAGGCACTGAAAAAAGCGTTAAGCCGGGTGGAAAGATCCTGCTCGGTAAGTTCATTAAACGCCGCTTCGACCCGGCTCATGGCCTGCTGCCGGACCAGACTGGAAGCCGAGTCCCCCACCGCGGTACGAATACGCCCATTAAGTGCCTCGTCCACCTGCCGGCGTACATCATACAAGGCCACTCCCGTACCGGTATATTGGCCGGGCGACACTTCGGTATATTGAGTGGGCGCCAGATGCACGCTCTGACGCGAGTAGCCCGGCGTGGCGGCATTGGCTATGTTGTTACCGATGACCGCCAAAGCTCCCTGGGAAGCGGTTATCGCACTGCGACCGATTTGTAAAGCGCCGTTTATAAGTGCCATAGTCTTACCTTACACTCTCAACAGGATTTCACGCGAATCCTCTTCGAGTTCACAACTTTGTCTTTCGCAGTTTACTTAATTTTAGGGCAATCTCAAAAACTCTACCATGTCTGTCTATACCTGTTGGACAGCAAAAGCCGGTCACGCCGATATCCGGTTAAGCAAAGGCGTCAACCAGCCGGTTCTGCTCCAACAACGATTTCTTCCCGGCCCGGCCGTACAATCCGATGTCACGTCCGGACTGAGCGATAATTCGAAATATATGATCAAAATGTCCCATGATTTTCTGGGTCGCGACGGAATTAATGCGATTGAGTCTTCGCACTCTTTCGGTAACCTCATGGAGCATAGCGGCCAAGGCAAGCAGCCTGCCGCGCGACGGCTCATCCAGAACATCCGCCAATTCTTTGGCGGTAGCGACCCGACCGCCGCGATTGGGAAAAAACTCAACACTTGCCTGACGAACAACGTCATAACGTTTCTTTCCGTTAAGGGAAATAACTTCGGTGATCCGCTGTTCATTTGTGGTCAGCGATTCCAGACGCGAAATATCATAGTGGCGCATGGCATCGAGCTTGTTCTCGAGAACGGCGGCAAGATCGCTGTGACACTGCAGCTCGTCCTGCATCATCTGGATAAGTTTTTCTACAACATCAGACACTGTTTAAAATCCTTTAGCTCCTGTCAAATAAATTGCGCGTAAAACGATCTAAAAACTGTCCTGTTCAAAACTATGTTCAACCTACTTAGCCCCGGCTCCTGCCGGCTGCCGAGCGTAAGTAGATTGTATTTGACTGTTATTCTGATTTAAGGCGTTTTGTATTTCACGACCTCTGCTCAACCGTTTCAGTAGTGCCTCGGTCATGGGTGAATCGCCGCCACGTGAAATTCGGGTAATCAACTCCATATCCAGTTGTCTGACAAATGTAGCGGCGCCTGGCCCCTGGTTGAACATGCCGGGCGGCTGAGCGTTGCGGAACTCGCGCAGCAAAGTGCCGTAAAAAACCTGGTTGACAAACTCAGAAGCTTTCTGCCGAAGCTCCTGGTCATAAACCCTTGGCTTCGTTTGGCCGGTCACATTGTTCATAGCAGTTGCCGTCATTTTATGTTCCAACATGTTCGGTATATCTGCATTTATTCCGTTATAATTCGAGCACGCAGAAGCCCGCTACTATGGAGGGCGTAAATAGCGTATATTTTCTGTTGCACGGGCACATTCAACTGATCGAGGGTAGCGGTTAAATCGTCAAGCGTTGTGACACTTTCACTGGCAGGGTTAAACTTGGCCCATTCAGTCTGTGAAATAACCGGCATACCGGGTTGAGGCTGAGGTTTGGGTTCGACAATGCGAATAGCCAAACCGTTAACGTGTAGGAGACCGGGAGCGATTTCGACATTGCCGGTAATGGCAATGGTACCGGTTCTTTCGTTAATAGAAACGGTCGCTTCCGGATCGGGAAAATCACCAACCGGGAAGTCCATAACCCGACCAATGAAGGATATCGGATCATGGGCCTGTTTATCTGGAATGTTGACGCGGATGGTCTCGGGACTATAGGCTTTGGCGATCCGCCTGATACTTGTGTCGCTGTCCAGATAGTTCGCCTGTTGATCTGCTTCTGGAGGAGATGTCTCCTCATTAATCAGCAAAGCAATAGCATCGGCGGCCCTAAAACCACTATGTTTGTCGTCCAGGATAAGATCGAAAAAGGCATTACCGTCAACATCGTAGTCGATGAAATCGTAAAGCAAATCTTCCTCCATAACGGCGCCCCCTTTGACTACGCCGGAGGTTTTGTGATCGGAGCCTGGTATGCTGACAAGCCCCTGAGCCCAGGCATAAACTCTTTCGTCACTGAGATGGTAACTGATCATCGGTGTCATCATCAGGACTCCGCCGGCAAGGCTCTTGGCATTGTATATGCTGGATACCGTAACATCAATTTTGCCGCCGCTACGAATGCCATATCGGGGCAACTCAGCAGTGACCCAAACAATCGCAACATTCTTGGCGTTCTTCAACTCCTCGATCGCACCAGGGGGACTACCCAGATTCTGCAGTCCGGTCATCAAAGCCCGTGCCTTAATGAGCGCATCACCACCGTCACCGGTACCGTCAAGCCCGGTGACCACACCCTGACCCACCAATTTGTTGGTAATTTCTCCCAAAGGCCGGGCAATATCCCGAATACGGTTCCCCCCAACAGCCGGACCAGCGGCAGTCAGAACCAACAGTCCCGCAACGATCAGCACCGGATATTTGTTAAAACATACCAATTTGTTTGTCCTGTTTGTCATAAGTTTTTTCGTCGTGTTTAATACCGAATTCCCTATACATTCTAAAATGGATTGAGAAAATCAAACAACTTTGCCAGTAAACTCCTTTTAGTGGCATCCCGCGCAATACCGGTATGCACTTTCTTGGTCATCAGTTCCGCTATTTTGGACGACGCTATGGTGTTATTAATAACATCCTTACTCCGACAGACACCGGTCAAAGTAATAGTGGTGGTTTCGTCATCGACCCCAACCATCTTGGTCGCCTCCAGGCGGAGATTGCCATTGGGCAATACATCGATGATTTTAGCCGCAATTTGGGCGCTCAAAGTGTCTGACCGTTTAATCTCACTTTCGCCTTCAAACTCACGCGAGGAAGATGCCTTGAGTTTCGGACTGCCGCTTGTCATGGCAGCGGCGCCAAGATTCCCATTGTTAAAATGAATAAACTCATCGAGCGCGGTATCAATGCTGCTTTTGCGCTCGGCATCGGTTTCGGCCTTGGTGTCATGCTTGCTGACCTCAAGGATGACGATACTAATTATGTCGTGAACGCAGAAATCCCGGGAACTGGGTTCTTCCACGCCGAACCAGTTGGCTTTCCTTGCCGGGGTAAAGTTCGAACCGCCAATAGTGTAGCCGGACATCTTGCCTTTGACAGAAGTGGACGCGCCACCGTCGGAGCTGCTGACCACCTTGCCACTTTGAACGGAAGCCATTTGAACTTTCAGCTCACCACGCTGGTAAAGACTGTTCTTCTGGCCGGCTATAACCACAGCACACAAAGCAAACAGAAATACAGTTGTCACCGACAAATATAAACGCATCGGTTATTCCTTTCCCCCCAACAGCAATCTGTCTCTTTCAGTTTGATCGCCGACGGCACCGAACTCAGAAGCGGCGGTCTCGACGCCGTTAGACAAAGCAATCACAACTCCGGGACCGGCAACTTTACTGCGAAAATTAATAACTGTTTTCTTGCTTTTCAGATCAGATGGATTATCCATTTCGCTACACACTAAAATAACGTCTCCCAGGGCGCCGTCACTAAGAGCTATACCCTTGGTGGTGATCTGCACACCACGGCATCCAGCCTGCACATCAACCCGATCGTTGCGATTGACCAATAACAGCCTCCTGAGCATGGCCGGTTGTATGGCTTTGTCAGTCGCGATTGGACGAGCCACCTGCTTGCCGATAACCATGTTAATATCAGAAATAGGACTATTCATTAAACTTATGACCCGCCGTGGAACAACTTTAACATCCGCCTCGGTAATAACGTGACCGGCTTGTAACGGACGAACAGCTTCGACAGATTCGCAAAGGTACTGCACATTACCACTAATGCGAACAGGACGATTTTCTCTGACCGCGACGGAAGATCCAACCGGGGGGTTCTCGGAAGGAGTACCGCCCGATCGCCCCTGCGCCAAACTCGTCTCGGTAATTTCAAGGATCACCCGACCAAGTGTAAGACTCGAACAGGGCTTGATCTGAAAAAGCCGTTCATCATAAGGCTGCTGCAAAAACTGCCGGTGACGATAGTCCCAGTCGATAATCAATCGGGAAGCGTCCAGTTCGGTGGAAAGCACAACAAGTTCGGTTAGTTTATCCGCCAAAGTAATCTGCGAACCCACCCTGGCCGCAGCATCAGTGGTAATCTCACAAACCCCGGCTCCAGCCATTATCGCAACCTTATCGGAATCGGAACTCACAGGGTTTTTTTGACTCGTCAGAACCATTCGGCAAACGCTCGCCCCATAGATGCCGATCGCGGCCGGATTAACGCCGCCGCGTTCGAGAATACGGGAAATTTCACGAAAACCAAGCGAACTGCCGTCAGCATCGCAAGCCAACTGGGTCACAATGAAATCTTCGAGACAGCTTTTGACCTCGGCATCATCGGTGGTAATCTCGGCGATGTCGGCCAAACGAACCGGACCGGCGTCCAACTCAGCGCTGTCGTAAATGCGCACCCGACAAAATTCAGCCGACGCGGCAGATCCAATCGCACAAAATAACAATGCCGTCACAACGTTAACAATTGATCTCGGCGTCAAAATTATGTTGGCATGTCGATCCATTTTCAGTTCCGGTTTATCTTATTTGCCTGTCTGCCCGCTACCGACGTAACTGACTGACAACCTGCAGGTTCTCGTCGGCAGCTTTTATACTCTGGGAGTTCAACTCGAAACTCCTTTGTGTTCGAATCATCTTGACCAGTTCCTTAACCGCATCAACGTTGCTGGTCTCCAAAGCCCGCTGAATCAGCCCGCCAAATCCAAGTTCACGAGGGCTGCCCTCGATAGGAGTGCCACTGGCCTCTGTTTCAACAAAAAGGTTTCCACCTTTCATGGATAGCCCGTAAGGATTGGGAAACCTGAAAAGCTGAATTTGCCCGATCTCCTGGTCGGCCCCATCAACTTCCGCGGTTATAAAACCATCCTCGGTAATAGTAACCGTGTTCATATCTGTTCCATTCGGCATGGTAATCCGCGGATCAAGCAGTGGACCTCCCCAGGTACCAAGCACAAGATCGCCGTTCTCGTTGGCGATGAAGTTACCCGCCCGCGTATAGGCCTCGCCCTCGCCGATCCCCTCGAAGGTCTGCACCTTAAAAAATCCTTCTCCGGCAATAGCGAGATCAAGCGGTTGTCCGGTAGGTTCCGGCGTGCCGGTTTGCATGTCCATTTGTGTATTGGAGATACGCGTCCCCAGACCCACAAACAGACCGGTACTGGTCCTTTCACCCAAACTATTCAACGCACCGGGCTGCCGACGAACCTCATAAAAAAGGTCCTCAAAATTCACACGCGAACCCTTAAAGGCGGTCGTATTTGAGTTGGCCAGATTGTTGGCGATGACGCTCAATTGCTCATCCATCGCCCTCATGCCCGTAGCAGCAGAATGTAGTGCCGTAATTGCCATATTTCCGCTCCAGCACCCCGCCGCCGGGAACCACCAAGCCAATAACAGCTTTTGGACAGCCCGAACAGCGGCGGTCTTAGTTATTCGTTGTTACTCTTTGTTTTCAATAGTGTTATGTAATATTCCCAAGCCGTGATACGGCTAATCCCAGCGTCTGATCCTGCACTTGCAGCGCATTTACGTTGGTCTGAAAAAGACGCTGAGTTTTTATCATCTCAGTCAACTGTTTTATCTCGTCAACTGAGGATTGCTCCAGGGCGCCCTGTTTGACATTGGCCCCAACGGAACGGCCCTGAACACCCTGGCCAGCGAAATAGAGATTTTGCCCTTGTTTACGCAAAACGGTGGTATCCTCAAAATCTACTATGCCCAGACGGCCGATGCCATTACCGCCCTGACTGACAAAACCGGATTCATCGACATCAAAACCGTCAAGATTGGGATCGATAACGATGGGCCGACCAGCATTGTCCAAAACAGGCAGCTTCTCAGATATAGTAACCAGTTGATTATTTGCGTCGTGAGTGAACCTTCCGTCACGTGTGTAGAAAATTTCAGAGCCTTTTTGGACCTGGAAAAATCCTTTATCGGTCAGAGCCAGATCGTAATCAGAACCGGTTTCTTTCAGGGAAGCGGGGGAGAAATCCGTGTAGGTGGGTAGGGCGAAGATACCACCGCCGACGCCTTCCAGCATGGCGGTGGTATATGTTCTTTGCCCGCTTGCTTGAGCCTCAGTGCGCCGAGCCTGGAACAGGGCCAGATCTCGCTTGAACGCGACAGTCTCAACGTTGGCCAGATTATTCGCTATAACATCCTGTCGATAGGAGTTGGCCAGCGCACCGGCAGCAGATACATACATACCATACAACATAGCTTATCCTTAAGCCTACTATGCCGAGTTCTCCGCCTCGGCGGCGGACTGCATCGATTGAGCCTTGATCAACATGTGCTTGGCGGCGGCCAATTGAGCAGCGCCGATAATACACTCGGCCAGTCGGTTGCCATCTCCAATAAAATACTTTGCCAGCAGGTCTTCGACACCGATCCCGGAATCCGTTTCCAGATCCGCGTCAAACCCGCCGGTCAAAAACATGTTGTCTTGATTAACACTCGTAACCATTTTTTGGCTCTCTAACTTCGTTGCTACTCTCCAAGCGGCAACGCACTATTACAATGCCAGTCCAACTGATAGGACAGATTGCAACAACCGTGCCACATTCGAAAAAATATTGTGAAAAAGTGTATTTTGGCGGGAAAAATGCAAAGGCAACAAGATATAACTCGCTGTAAAATAACAAGTTAAAAAATATCACGATTCAGCGGATTATTCCCGTTTTATCCGAGAGCGTTTTTATCGCAACCCAACCAACGCGCAAACAGTGCGTTGCAAAATCCACCAGACTGGCAATAATTGCCGACCTCTCCGACTCGCATTTATACCGATCACAAATGAATTTGCCCGTTAGCCGACTCATTACAATCTAAACGCATAGAAAAGCGAAATCGCACAATCTGAGGCTGAATCAGGATTGCTGATCGAGATCGATCTCGAACTGTTGATCGAAAGCTTCTCGAAAATCGTAAACACCCTCAAAATCCTCGATACTATCGTGCGGCTGCTTTTGCATCCAGTTGTTCTCCACCAGCAGAAAGATAATCTCGCCGAAATCGCGGGTGGTGGTGATGTTCCACCGTTCGAGAACCTTACGCGCCAGAAACCCCCAACGTTTTTGCGCCATGCTGCGTAGTCCGTAACACAACTGCGAACCGCTGACATGACGATCGGCATCCGGCGATCCGAAACCGGAATCAGGATGAATATTTTCGATAGTATAACCAAGCCCCTCCCGAACAAATTCCACTGCCTCCAGCGGATAGCGGCCATCCTCTTTAAAAATCTGCTCAATACTTTTTAGCGGCTTGTCACTCATCGCACCAATCCATCTGCCCATTGGCCACACCGACTCACCAACACACCAGCCTACCGATCCACTAATGCACCCGTTCGCCCGGCTTGGCGCCCTCGTCGATGCTCAGTGCATAAACATCCTTCCCGCCGGCCCCAGCCGCCAGGATCATACCCTCGGACAAACCAAACTTCATTTTACGAGGAGCCAGGTTGGCCGCCACTATCATCAACCTGCCAACAAGCTGATCCGGCTCATAAGCCTGCCGAATGCCGGCCAAAACCGTTCTGATTTGCCCACCCAAATCAAGCTCCAAACGTAAAAGCTTATCGGCGCCGTCAACCAGCTCGGCCTTGACCACTCGTCCCACACGCAGATCGACCTTCATAAACTCATCGAAACTGATCTCCTCGGCAATGGGCTCGAGATCGAGAGGACTCGGCCCGGCTTTTTCCTGCGGACCGGCTGATTGTTCTTCTTTGCTTTCTCCAATCATAGTTTGCACCCTTTCTGGTTCGATTCTTTCGATCAGACGTTCGAACTCATTGACTTCATGATCTTCCAAAAGTGTATTCAAATCCGACCACTGCAGCGATTCTACACCTAAAATCTTTTCGGTCCTGGCGGCAAAAGCGGGTAAAATGCTCTTGAGATAAATAGTCAGAACCTTCACCGCGTTAAGTGTCGTGGTAAGCGTCTCGCGCGCATGCTCAGGATCGCTTCTTATAGCTATCCAGGGCTTGCGCTGGTCAAAGTAGCGGTTTACTTCATCGGCAAGGCTGCAAATACTGCGAACCGCCGTAGCGTAATTGCGAGACTCAAAAAGCTCGGCAATGGTTTCGCCCTGACCCTGCAATCCCGCCAGCAACTCTTTGCCTTCGTCGGACAGCCGTCCTAATTTGCTTTGCAATTTCCCGGTCAGCATAGGTACCGAACGCGAAGCAAGGTTAGCCAGCTTGCCTACCAGGTCGCTGTTGACACGCAAAACAAAATCTTCTGTATTCAGATCGATATCTTCGGTACCTGGGCCAAGTTTACAGGCATAGTAGTAACGCAGATACTGCGGATCCAGATGCCTAAGATAGGTGGCGGCATTGACGAACGTACCGCGGGACTTGCTCATCTTTTCGCCATTGACAGTGAGAAAACCATGAATCGCCAGTTGAGTTGGAGTATTAAAACCAGATCCCATCAGCATCGCCGGCCAAAACAGGGCATGAAAATAAGTAATGTCCTTGCCGATAAAATGATGTATTTCCGTTCCGCTGTTGCACCAGTAATCCTTGTAATCCAGTCCTTTTTTCTGACAATAGTTCATGGTGCTCGCTATGTAGCCGACGGGCGCGTCCAGCCAGACATAAAAATATTTGTCCGTTTCGCCAGGTATCAAAAAACCAAAATAGGGCGCATCGCGGGAAATGTCCCAGTCGCGCAAACCCTGATCGAACCATTCCTGAAGCTTGTTTTGTACTTGTTCGTGCACATGACCGGACCCGACCCAATTCTTCAGTCGATCGGCAAACTCACCCAATTTGAAAAAATAATGCTTCGATTCGCGACGCACCGGTACATTCCCGCAAATACTGCACCTGGCATCCTTAAGCTCGATCGGCGTATAAGTGGCATGACAACTCTCGCACGAATCGCCATATTGATCGGGGGCCTGGCAGTTCGGGCAACTGCCGCGTATAAAACGATCGGGCAGAAACATCCCGTCGTGCTCACAATAAGCCTGTTCGACATTGCGGGTGGTAATGTAGCCGGCCTCTTTGTTACGCTGGAAAATAGTCTCACTACACCGCCGGTTCTCTTCGGAGTGCGTACTGTAATAGCTGTCGAATTCGATCTCGAACCCAGCAAAATCACGAACGTGCTCGGTATGCATCTTCGCAATGAGCTGTTCCGGCGTAATGCCTTCCTGGCGGGCGCGAATCATAATAGGGGTGCCGTGCGTATCGTCGGCACAACAGTAGATGCAATTGTGACCACGCATCTTCTGAAAACGGACCCAGATATCTGTCTGTATATACTCAACCAAATGGCCGATGTGTATCGAACCGTTAGCATAAGGAAGTGCTGCTGTTACAAGAATTTTTCGCGCCATGGCCTCTCCAGCAAAATAACCCGAACGGATAGAAATTTGTTCTTGGCTTACGTTCCCTCATAGAATTAACACAATACCATCGGCTGACCACACTAACTTCGTGTGCCGTCAGCGCCCGATCCAGCGGAAGTTGGTAACTAGTGCCCCGTGCCTTCTTCTCGCGACTCACGCCTCGTGCCTTCCTCCAGTGACTCAGTCAGAAGGGGTTTCTTCTTTTTACGACGCCGATGTCGGCGTTTCTTACTTCCGCCAACCTCATCCTCATTATCCGGGCCGCCGGTCGCCTCCGGGCCACCAGTTGCTTCCGGGCCATCAGTTGCCTCCGGCTGTGCCTCCCAAGGTTGCTCACTAAGAGACCGCGACACTTCAACTTCGATCTTTTCACTAACCTCTGATGCGACACTGCCAAACCCCTGCCGATCATCAACTGTGTATGAGAGCGGGGGCCTCTCACCAACATCGGCAGGACCAGCCGAGTTCTCAGCCGGTTTTGGCGGTATATAGTTTCGTTCTAATATCTCCTCGACATTTACTGCAATGACTCGTTCCGTTTTCTCCAGCCTGACTTTGACCAGTTGGGTCAAAACCTGGGTGGCTGTGACCATACCATGGCCTTTTTCGGTAAGAACACATGTGTTTTTGCGGGGCAATCGCTTATATAATTCTTCATATACCCTATCTTCGTAGCGAAGACAACATTTGAGCCGACCGCAGCGACCGGAAATCTTGGACGGATCCAAAGTCGCCTTCTGCAGCTTCGCCATACGCATGTTCACCGGCTGTAAAACCTTAAGAAAATTCTTACAGCAGCACTCGCGACCACAGGCCTCGAAGTCGGCAACGAGACGAGCCTCGTCACGGGCTCCAACCTGACGCATCTCGATACGAGTCTGATACTGCCCAGCCAATTCCTTGACCAGATCACGAAAGTCAACACGTCCCTCAGCCATAAAATAAAAAATAATACGCTCGCCCCCAAAAAGATGCTCCGCGTCAACTAACTTCATCGAAATATTGAGCTTCTCAATCAATTCCTTACAAAAACGCAACTCATTCCTGATGTTCGCATTCAAGTGTTGCTGATCCTTAATATCCTGAGGACCGGCAAAACGCACGACCGTACCGTTCCTGCTGATAGGATAATTGGGACCGTTGGCATCATAGTACTTATCGATCTGCTCATTGCTGATGGTACAGGAACCATGGTCATAACAAAACGGGGATATGATCTCCCCGATTTCCATGCCACGCTCGGTCTTTATCACCACATGACCGACCCCCGGAGGAATCTCCCTTTCGGAAAATCGAAATTGCCCAACAAAACCCATCTTACCATAACGCACCAGCATCGTTCGATTGCTTTTGACCGACCTTCCACGCAAACGCTGACCTGACGACTTTGGCTGATCGACCGACGGCTCGGCAAAGTCTTCCGGACGAGTTGTTTCAACTTCATCAGCAGCGACATCGCTCACGCCAGGACCATTTTTACGATCTTCCGCTATCTTATCAGAACCGACATCCTCTCGGATAACGTCATCCTGTTTATCTGTATTTTCCATAACACCTTGTTTGATAACCTTTTATGAATATATCCGCTACACAACCTTAGTGCTCGGCATAATCCATGCAGTCTAACATAAGAGATTCAAAAAGCAAAGGGACATTTACATTCGTATATAACAAACTTTCACTGCGACACGCCGCACGAATAGCCCGAGCGCAGGCCCCCGGGCAAAATCTTTCGGCTATCCGTGCAATCTCCGAGCTGCCCTGCTGACCCACTCCCGCCGTCCTGCGCAGCGCCAAACTGAAGGCATAAGTGATCATCTGTAAAAAATACGATTGACCCTGACGCGTGGCATCGCTCAAAGAGTGGCCCGGATGGCTTTTGAGATACGATTGACCAAAAACCTTGGCCTGATCGACAATCCATGCAGCCAAATCCAACGCCGAACCATAACCCAGAAGACCCAACTGCTCGAAAAGATGACATTTGGCCTCGTAAAGGGCCATTTGTGCCAATTCCAGGGCAGGCCCCAACCGTCCACCGCAAAAATCAGCCCAGTACCACCCCTGTTCGTCCGGCACACCCGCCTCACTCAGCTTCTCACGAACGAATTCCAACGGTAGCGGCTGGAATTGAATCGACTGACAGCGGGAACGAACCGTAGGCAAAAACAAATCCGGCTTGGAGGTTATCAGCAAGATAAAGGTATTAGCAGGAGGCTCTTCCAGCGTCTTCAGCAGCGCATTTTGTGCCTGACGATTCATGCTATGCCCCTGCTCGATCAGAAAAATTCGAGCCCGGCCGCGACCCGGCGCCAGCCCCGCAGGACCAATCACAAACTCCCGAATCACATCGACAGGCAACTCCAGCATCTGGCTGTCGCGAGCTTTACTGGTATATCGAGCCAGGTCTCTATTGATAATATGCAAATCAGGATGATTGCCCGCCTCAACCGACCGGCAATCGTCACATCGATCGCAACAGTCGTCTATCTCCTCTACAACCGAACCACCCAAATTGCTCGGACCGGATCGACGAACCGGCGAAGAACAAAGCTGTAGCTTGGCCCATTGACATGCCAGCAGTGTTTTGCCCACCCCATCAGGCCCATGAAAAATATAGCTGTGAGGTACGCGCCGCCCCCGACGAGCCTGCTGCAAACGTAATATCGCGTTATCCTGCCACCGGCATTCAAGAATTGACATATTCGCCGATCACCTCACATATTTCCTCGTGCACCTCTTCAATCGAACCACTTCCATCGACCACCCGAAAGTCCTCGCGAGTATCAGCCAAACTCAGAAAAGCCTTTCTTACCCGCTGATGAAAATCTTTCCGTTTTTCCTCCATGCGATCAGACGTAGCATAGAATTCGAACATACCTTGATTTGGCGCTGGCGTGTTTTTCTGACTGGGCTTATTGCCATTTTTGTCAATTCGGCCAATCCGTGCCAGCCCGGTGTCGCACGGCACATCAATAATAATAGTCAAATCCGGCCATACCCTCTCCAACGCCACATCAGCCAAATTTATCACCAACTCAAGTCCGATCTTACCCGCCACCGCCTGATAGGCATAAGTGCTCGATACCCACCGGTCACAAATCACACATTTTTGCTGCTCCAGGGCCGGCTGAATCTGCTCACTAAATAGTTGCGCCCGGCTGGCCATAAACAACAGCGCCTCGCACCGGACAGACATTTCGATATTATCCTTATTCAGAAGTATTTCGCGAATCTGGTCCCCGATTCTGGTACCCCCCGGATCACGCACCGCCTGACACGTCAGACCCTGTCCTCTTATAAACCCTGTCAACAACTGTACTTGCGTACTCTTCCCCGACCCGTCCGGCCCATCCAAAACAATAAACTTACCTTTGAGCCTATCCCATTTCATCCCCGCAATGATACGCCACCCACAGCCATCTGTCAATGTCTTGAGGCCCCTATCCTTTTCTCGACTACTACTTGCCGTTGGCTGCGGCGATGTCTTTTTTCAGTTGGCAAAGCTTATCAAAGGCCGTTTTGCGAGCAAAATCCGCTTTAAGCAAGCCGCCGTTTTGCAAAACACTCTCATCGCCACAGTCAACCAAGTCCTGCCAGACAACAGATTCGATCAGTGGTTTGCTCAAAGCAATCTGATAAACCTGTTCGAGCCAATCGGCCTGAATCTGCTCAGACCACGGACCATGCCAGAAACCCGCATCGCCGATACGACCGTTGTTGTCACGTTTATCCCTCTCGCTGGGCACCTGAACACCGGTAAGGTTCATGCCCTTACCGAAAACACTTATACGATCCAGCAGACAAGACAGCTCCAGCATATCGCGGGTCTGCATACCACCGCCTCCGCGGCCAAAACGCAGTTTCACATCCAGACTATTAAAACTGGCGCCGCTCTGACAGACCATATCGATATAAATCAACGGCGGTATGGCCCGTTGATTGTAAGCGTAATAATCGCCCCACGGCTCGGCAATCTCAATCGAAAGTACAGAGCGCGGCGCCCCATGCCGGGCCGCCAGAACACAGGAACGGCTCATCTCAATCAGTTGCTCAAAACTGAACTTAAAGCAGTTTTCCACATTGAGACCGCTGACCACATTCCAGGCATGAACCGACTTGGCATAACGACTAACAACGTCCGTAATGTAATCGTAAGCCATCTCGCGAATCTGTTCGAAGTCGTTTTCCCAGATATAAAGCCAATCGGGAACAGCCGACGGAGTAAAATTGACCAACGGACCGACCCTGACAGCTATACGATTGCGCCCAAGCCAATTAATCCATTCATCCAGCAGCTCAAAGTTGCGATCCTGCTCCTTAGTCTCGATCTGACGCCAACTGACAGGCAGCGTAACAAAACTGAAGTTGTCTTTGATATATTTGAGATATTTGCGATTGTTGATCCCCGAGGGATCCAGACAGCACGAAAAACTATGGCCGCCTATGCCCTTGGTACTGTTCCTTCGCTCCAGAAACAGCTTTGCATGGGCCAGCGACAACTCTTCACCGGCCCGCATGCCCCAAATCAACGATTCGTCAGCTTTCATAGAGGCTTGTTCATCCTGCCCGAGTTGGCACAAAGCGCTGACAAAGTTGTCCATGGCCGTATCTATAAGTTCATGGTGACGCTCGGTAAAAGCCTGATCATTCAACCCCCAGTCTTCACTTTTCTGACTGATCCGCAGCAACCGCCCGCGAGCCAACTCCACATTGAGATTGTAAGGCGCGTTCCGTTCCGGCAGACGCGTAGTCTGCAGCAAAATTTTACCAAAATCGGGAATCTCCCATAATATCACCAGCCCTACCGCCGTATCGCTATGACGCAGACCGAGCAGTTCGCCGTTGGTAAAATCCAACTGACTACGCACCGGAACTTCGTCCTGTCCAAACAGATGCGAACCGGTCAACAACATCTTCTGGACCGCCTGGCCCTGCTGAAAAACCTTAAAACGAATCATATTATGCCTGTACGGTTTGAGTGAAAATAAAAACCGCTACTCTCTCATTTACAAAGTTATATACAATCCCAATAAACCTCCGACGGGTCGCCCACCGCGAAGGCCACTGATCCCCCTGTTAATCGTCTTTATCTATTTATTACGTATGACGTTGAAACAGACAATTACTACGACGCTAGCAATATGACGCTAAAACAAACAAATTATTGCGTAAATTTCGGCAAAAAATACTACAAACTCAAACTGACCGATTTGCCATTTTCTACCTCCCTTAAAGGGCTTCAAACTGTAATATCCTCCAAAATAAGCACTTACCAAACTTAATGTTTCGTTAATCGCCCACAGTAAGTACTACAAAATACTACTCGGACAGGCCCATTATATTCATTGTTAGAACTTTCGTCAAGAAACCTATGCTTGAATTGACCAACTTGACAAGTCACCGTTCCGAGCGAGGATTGCGGGCCGTCCAATCAATCTCAACTGTGGCGAATCTGGATCAGTGCCAAACACAGGGCCTGTTATGCGAAAATGGATTTTTATATGCTTTCGATAAATGTTCCGCTAACGTATAAAATTATCGGTCTTGGTCCAAAAAGGCCCTGTTCTGACGTTGCGTATAAGCAACACACAAGAAAAAGTGCGAACTCGCACCATACTATTAAGGGTATATAAAAACATGCAACAATACCGTCCCAAAGGAGGCGTATGGGGTGAGGGGGCACTTGATCTGTCTTGCGGTGGGCTTTATAATTGGATCGTCCATAGCGTTTGATGCTGGGAGATGCGATGTTGATAAATGTTAATGGCAGGCAGATGGAGGTTGCCGAAGGTATCACCGTCGGGCAGTTGTTGGAGGAACTCGCAGTTAAAGGTCCGTTTGCGGTGGAACTGAATCGGCAAATATGCCCTAAGCGGTTGCACAGCCGGGAACAACTTGGCGATGGAGATGCCCTGGAGATCGTCACTATCGTCGGCGGCGGTTAATAAGTCTATATAGTATAATCAGTTACAGGAGTCAGATGTGATGACGGACCATGATACGCGATTGAAACTGGGGCCATACGAATTTAAGAGCCGGCTTTTTGTCGGTACCGGTAAATATGCCAGCTTTGAGATTATGCAGAAGGCATTGGAAGCCAGCGGCTGTGAGGTGGTTACGGTAGCGGTTCGGCGGGAAAGGCTTTTCGATGGTCAGCATCGCAATATCCTTGATTTTCTCGATCGTGATCGTTATACGCTGCTGCCCAACACGGCTGGTTGTTTTTCAGCGGAAGACGCGGTCCGCTGTGCTCTTCTGGGGCGTGAACTGCTGGAGCTGGATTGGGTTAAACTGGAAGTGCTCGCCGACAAGAAGACCCTTTTGCCCGATCCGCTGGGCACCCTTCAAGCCACGGAACAACTCGTCAAGGAAGGCTTTACAGTATTGGTTTACACAAACGACGATCCGGTAATGGCCCGGCGTCTGGAGGAGGCCGGCGCTACAAGTGTGATGCCTGCGGCCGCTCCTATCGGCTCAGGTCAGGGAATACTCAATCCCAACAATATCCGGATTATCCTCGAGCAGGCCAAGGTTCCGATCATTGTGGATGCCGGGGTTGGTACCGCCAGCGACGTAACCATCGCCATGGAATTGGGGGCCGATGGGGTATTGCTCAACACCGGGGTGGCTTGCGCCCGGGATCCGGTAGGCATGGCGGAGGCGATGAAATGCGCTATCGAAGCCGGCCGTGCCGCTTTTCTGGCTGGTAGAATCCCCAAAAAGCTTTATGCCACCGCTTCATCTCCGCTGGAGGGGACCATAGCCTCAAATGTCCAAAAATAAGCGTATCGATCCCGTCTGGTTTCTGGGGCCGCAGGGGCCGGTTGCTCAACAGTTGAGCAACTATGAAATGCGCCCTCAGCAAATTCGGTTAGCACAGGCCATAGACAAAGCTTTTGAACAATCGTCTCACCTGATTGCCGAGGCGGGCACCGGTATCGGTAAAAGCTTCGCTTATATAATCCCCGCGGTGAGCCATGCTCTGAAGAATAAACAAAAAGTTGTCATCAGTACTTATACGATCTCCCTGCAGGAACAGCTTGTGTACAAGGATATCCCTTTTATCCAGAACGCCTGCGGTGTGAAATTCGTCGCCACGCTGGTCAAGGGAAGGAGCAATTACCTTTGTTGGCGACGCCTGGAGCAGGCCCGCAAACGAGGCCCAACGCTTTTCGACGATAGCGATCATATCGATCTGGTCGAACAAATAAGGTTTTGGGCATTGGAAACGCAGGATGGATCGCTCAGCTCTTTGCAGTTCGTTGTGCCAATGGCGGTATGGGAGATGGTCTGCAGTGACAATAACACCTGTATGGGGCACCATTGTGATCATAACAACACGTGCTTTTATCAGTTGGCACGACGCCGTATGTTCGGCTGCGATATTATGATCGCCAATCATGCGATGCTTTTTTCCGATCTGGCTCTGCGTCAGCAGGGTGGTAAGATACTGCCCAATTTCAAGCTTGTCGTTCTGGATGAGGCACACAATATCGAGAATGTGGCCGGCAACCATTTTGGTCTGCGCTTGAGCAATTTTCAGGTCGGCTTTATGCTCAACAGGCTGTTCAATCCCAAAACAGAAAAGGGCATCCTCGCCACTCATCGCGACCAGGTGTCCATGGCGTTGATCTCCAAGGCCCATCAACAAGCCGACACATTCTACAACGAAATACTCGAATACAGATGTTCCCAGCAATCATCCGGTGGTAACGGCCGAGTAAGGAGACCGAATTGCTTTGCCAATGTGCTAAGCGGTCCCCTAATCGCGCTGGGCGAGAATCTGAACAAACTGGCTAAGTCATGCGGCGATGAGCAGGACCGGTTGGAAATCAATTCTTATGGACAGCGCTGCCGCGATTTTGCCGCCGCGACACATTCGTTCGTCACCCAAAATATCAAGGATAACGTCTATTGGACCGAAGTTGGCTGGCGCCACAGCAATCCGCGTGTGGTGATTTGCGCTGCGCCACTGCATTTGGGGGCGACCCTGCGGCAGGTTCTCTTTGAACCATTCGATTCTGTAGTTATGACCAGCGCCACGCTGAGTACTTCTGGTAACCAGGACGACAGCAGCGATAACAAAAGTGACGGCAAAGGATTTGATTTTTTCACTTCGCGGCTGGGGTTGGATGAGTTTCGGACTGTACAACTAGGCTCGCCTTTTAACTATTCCCAACAGGTGACCGTTTATGTGGAGTCGCATTTGCCCGAACCGAACCGGCAGGAAGGGGAGTTTCTCATCGGCGCTGTCGCGGCGATCAAAAAATATCTGCTGCAGACCCAGGGCAAGGCCTTTGTATTGTTTACCAGTTTCAAACAACTGAACCAGGCGGCCGCCAATCTGGAGGATTTCTGCCGTGAGCACAAACTGATACTGCTGATTCAGGCAAAAGGAAAAGACCGCTCTTCTCTGCTGGATCAGTTTCGCTGTAATATCAACAGCGTCTTACTGGGAACCGACAGTTTCTGGCAGGGCGTTGACGTGCCGGGAGAAAGCCTAAGCAATGTTATTATCGTCAAACTGCCGTTTTCGGTACCGGACCATCCTTTGCTGCAGGCCCGGCTCGAACAGATCAAGTCTCAGGGCGGAAATCCTTTTTTCGATTATCAGTTGCCGGAGGCGATACTCAAATTCAAACAGGGATTCGGCCGACTGATTCGTACCAGGACAGACACGGGAATTGTGGTCGTTCTCGACCCGCGGGTGATCACCAAAAACTATGGCAGGGCGTTCCTCGATGTCCTGCCGAGATGCCCGGTAAAGATCGTCAAAAGCCCAGTCGCACATCGGGAGAAATAAATCTCAGCAGTGAATCCATACCCCAGCGGTACAAGGTATAACTGCCACAGTCGATCCGCACCCTGCCTGACATGTACGGCCGAGCCGAAGCGATCGGGGTGTCCTGCTCAAGTTCGATGGACACCTCATAAACCGTACCTATCGGTTTTTCCTGCTCGCTAACGGGATCGTACTCGGTAAGCACTTCACCTCCGACCTTATTGCTCAGGGCCATCTTTTCGCCGAACTCGCCCATACTGTTTTGGCGATGCAGACTGACGGACGCTACCTTGCCTTTGAACTTTTCTTTACTGAAAGCGTAGAGCATCAGTTCGGCGTTTTGTCCCACTTGGTCGGCCTGCTTGAAAACGCGGGCGTAAGTTTTCTCCGGCACTAAGGCCTTTGCCAGCAATCGGCGAGTATCGGCCAACAGCAGCAAAGGCGCTGCCCGCGGAACATATTTACCCTGCAGTTTATCGATATCTCCATTGCGGGTCAAGACCTCCCCTGTGAACGGTACCTTGACCTGCAGGTTTGCGATCGACTGCTGTACTCTTTCTTCGTCGTTTCGGAGAGTTTTGAGACGTTCACGAAGATACTTAACCTGACCGTCATAACCGAGATGCTCATATCGGCCGACATCGATTTGGGTTTGAGCTATCTGCGATTGAAATAGAATATTTTCGTACGGCAGTTCCAGGTTTTCCAGGCACGCTACAATCGGCGATTCGGTATCGATCCACACTCCCTCGCGGACACGCTGGTCGCAATCGACCTTACCATCCACTTCACTGCGAAGCCACTGCATCCGGGCAGGTTCCAGAATAAAGTTAAGCGTTACGTGCTGCTCCAGCGGCCAGAACAACGCACCGGCCGCCAGGATAATCAGGATCGCCAGTAATGTCAGCAAACGAACGTTCGATATACCCAAAGCCCGACGATGTTTGGTGATCATCGAGCCGGCCTTGTATAACGGCAGAATCAACATCGTCAACAGGGAGAAAACCACAAACACCCGGCCGAACATCACTAAATGCATCCCCTTGAGCACAGCGTATATGGAAAAAGTGATCACAAACACAATGAACCAGCGATAGATCATAGCGCTGACCGAATAGAGCGGAAAAATAAACCGAAAACGATGTTCTTCCGGCAGCTCGTTCGAGCGGCCACCAAGAATGTAACGCACAAAAAAATTTCTCATGGCCATGCTGGACCGCTGACGCAGATTGGGCACCTCAATCAGGTCCATCATAACATAATAACCGTCAAATCGCAGCAGCGGATTGGCATTGAACATAACAGTCGAGATCGAACAGACGATTATCGTATTGAAAGCGAAGGCATGTATGAAACCTGGCTGCTCGGTAAAGTACCAGGCAATGGTTGCCAGGGCCGCTATCATCAGTTCCGTCAGAATGCCGCCGGCCGTGGCTGCCAGTCGATGCGCCTTATTGGGAAACGTCCACGAATCCGTAATATTACAATAAAGCATCGGCATAAAAACCAAAATCAAAATGCCCAGCTCATGCACTTCCCCTCCGTAGTTTTTGCATGTCAGCCCGTGGCCAAACTCGTGCAACGCCTTGGTCAGCCAGATAACCGCGAATAAAATAGGGACATTCCAGATCGTGAAAAAACTGGTATGAAACATAGAAGTGAATTCGTGCCATCGCCCGATCACCAGGCCGGCCGCCGCCGCCAGCAGCAGCAGGTAAAGCAGCAAAAACGTATGCGTCCAGAAAAAACGCAAACGGTCGATCACCCGATCGAAAAACCGGTCGGGATCGTATATCGGGATCTTAATGAACATCAAATTGATAAACTGGCCAAACAGCTTCTTGTTCCGGTGTTTTTTCGCCGATTCATACAGTATCTCGTCCCGGTTCGGCTGGTTCATAACCAGCAGGTTTTTCTCCGTCAGAGAACTGATGAACAGACCGATCTCATGGTTTGACAAATCACCGCTGTTGAACTGGTTTCGGTGAGCTTCTTTGAGCTGGTCGAGCGTTATGGGCCGACGCAACTGCTCGATAAGAAAATGCTCTTCGCGACTAAAACGATAATAACGCAGCGACAGGGGGTCTTTGTACACCCAAAATGGTTGCCCGTCGAATGTCTGGGCAAACGAAACAAGCTCTGACCGCAAAAGCGGCAGCAGAGGCTGATCGGACGAGCACATCTTTTCATCTGATTCGCAACTCAACGAATACCTCCAAAGGCTGCGATCTTATATTCTTCTGCCGCTACAACTTGGCATAAGCCTTTATAAACGGGCGAAAAAGATAGCGATACTCGCCTTGCGAGAGCTTCTGGTAATCTTCCACCAGGGGATTGTCTATCTCAACCTTCACCTCGAACGTCTGAGTGGCGGAATTAATGGTGGGGCTTATATACACCACCTGGCCCGTAACCTTCTTGTTGACGACGTCTTCGATAAACACATCGACCGACTGGCCCAGCCGTACATCGCCCTGCTGCGTTATAGGCAGAGTCTTGCGCAGCCGCAGCTTATCAACCTTCATCATTGCTATTATCGGCTTGCCCACCTGGACTGTCTCGCCCACTTCCGAAGGTTTGACTTTGAGATTAGCCACCTGCAGAATCTCATCCACGCTCGCCAGCGATACAATTACTCCGTCCATCGGCGCTCGCAGCGAATGCTGCTCCAGCATCTTTTCCGCCTGTTTTAATTCAAGCTCAAACCGCTCAATATCCTTTTTTATCTTCTCGACTCCCAGCTTCGTAATCTGCGCGCTTTGGATAGCCTCTTTCATTTCTTTTTCCGAAGCCACGGCGCTGCCACCAATTTGTTTGTTATACAATTTTTCGACGATCGCCAGATTATCCCTGGCATACTCATATTTTACCTCGGCCTCTTTGAGCTCAATGGTACTTTTCATCTCTATCTGCAGCCTGATGCCTTTGATTTGCAGTTCGATCTGCTCGCAATCCAGTTGCACCAGCAGATCGTCTTTCTTGACAAAATCCTGTGGTTCATGCGTAATCTCGGCAATGATCCCATTAACAGCCGCACTGAGAACCACCATCTTCTGCGGGTCCAGGGCCCGTCCTTCCTGCGATTGAGGCGGTTGCTGAGCGATTAACGACGATGCCCCAAACAAACACACCTCTAAAATTAATACCGCTGTTTTGTAACTGATTTTATTCATGTCACCATCTCCCTTCTAGAACATACTCACCCTGACAAAATCCGCAAACTCATGTGTCACAGCATAGAACACGCTGCGCTTGCCGCACTCGATAGCCACCTTGCCTTCCATCCCCTGTCGCGGCTCTATATCATCTCTGAGGCTTTCCGGTTCACTCACACGCACCTCGATAACATTACGGTATTTTTGCTGCCCCGTACCCATAACGTGAGCTCGACGGGCCACCGACAAAACCTTAGACCGGAAAATCTTTTTGGGATAGGCGTTGAGAATAACATTCGCCTCCAGGAACTTCCCCGTCTCATCCGGATCGAGCCGGTCATAAGCCCTCAAAAGCTCGCCCGCCTCGTCTTCGGGAACATTCACCAGCAGCCACCAGGGAGAATCGCCTGGCACCACGTCAAAAACCGCGTCTCCCCTTACTACCGGTTTCAAAGGTAATTTAGTTATTTCACTTTGACCGGTTATCACCACCCCGGCAACCGGCGCTTTGATGTCATACTGCTTCTTTTGCAGCAGGAGTTTATCCCACTCGGCCGTCAGGGCCGCCAGCCTATGGACGTACTGCGCCCTTACGTCAGCCGACTGACCGGCCTCATCACGAGCCAAAGTCGCCTCACTGACAGCGTTGGTCACACGATCTATTTCGCTGTCGATTATCCGCGTATCCAGACTCGCTAACACCTGGCCTTTGTCCACTTTTTGGCCGCTGGACACGAAAACATCCTCGATCACACCTTCCTGGGCCACGTAAGCGGAACGGGCTTCTATCGGCACCAACTCGGCCGTACCGATCACCTTAAGCTCCTTTTGAACCAGTAGAGGCGTGATGACAATAGCCGACGCTACTGCCGCCCAGACCACCAGTCGCACACGGGCCATCATATATATCTTGTCCCGTATCGCACCGACAGCCCGCACAAGGGGCGACAACGGCAAATGACGATATGTTAAACTGTTCGAAAGGGCACTGCCCGCCTCCGCCAGCAAACCTTCAATTTTTCTACGCTGCGGCTGATCGATGGCCTGTTCCGTCGCCAATTCCACCACCAACGCCCCAACCACCCGTTTGTCAGATCGGATCGGAAATATCCCCAACACCATCGAGCCGGCCTGCAGCATATACAATCGGGCCGCTGTCAACAGATCGTCACCGTCTCCCAGCACGTCCTTAACCGCAATATTGGGATTATCCACCAGCAGTACCTTATCGTTACGGCACACCTGACGGGCTATCTGCGCTATGCTTTTGATAAAGCTGCTTTTGACCGCCACCGACTCCACCCCAGAAACCGCTTCCATCCGGAACTTCCCTCGGCTGGAAAATGTACCCGCCATGCACCGATAGACCGCCAACAACTCCTGGGCGTAGTTAGCCAGTGCGTAACAGGTCCGTTTCGGGTCCAGTCCGCTGTGCACAGAGCTGACAAACTGCCTTAAGCGATCGCTTTGGGCGATCTGTCCCTCCAAATCACGTATCTGTTGTCGCTGAAGAAATATCCCCGCATTATCGCACAGACCCTGCAAAAAACCCACATAACCCCTCACCGCTCGCGGATCCACTTCCCTCGGCGAAATGAGCAGCAGTATCGCCGTTACCTTGTCCATCGCCATGATCGGCACAAACAGCAGCGTATGCGGCGAATTGTTAGCTCCCGCCTCGCCAAGGCCCCCGTCATACAGATCAGTCCCGGCGTAAGACGGCAGAACCACCGGGCCAGACGTCCTGGCCACCCTGTTAAGGGCATTGCCCAACAATTCAAACTGTCGGCCCTGCTCCTCCAGACCGGCCAAGGCCAGATTTATATGGCAGATGGTAGTCAATTGGCTATGCTCACCGATTTTCCAGACCGCCCCGCCATCGCCAAGGACCGCCATAATCCGCTCCAGGAACAGGCGAAAAAAATCCCCCGTTGTGTTGTCAGAGACGCTAAGTTGAGCTATATCACGCTCTAAGGCGGCTAATTGTTGACGAAAGGCTGCGCTTTCAACATCGGTTTCCATCTAACAGGTGTCCTAATTAAGTCTTTTGGGTAAGAAACGATGCGATAATAACAGAATCGAGCGACTATTGAAACACTTTTTCCACCGTTTTGAGATATTTTGGCCACGTCGCGTCAAAGAAAACCACCGGTTTAGCTTTCGCCAGGCCCGCCGAGTTCCCTCCAACACTTTTCAATTCCTACTCACCCAAATTCTGCGCAGAAACCAAGCAACACCAATAAGTTACGTCATTTGCCAAATAATAATTAAAAAAATGCTTGCAAAAAAAATATGATTCGCTATCATCGTAGTCAACTGGTTGTTTCTTATGCCAGTGGAGGCGTATATGATCAAGATCGAATCCGGCACGAAGTTTTCTGAGTTGCCTGTCGTCGCGGGTCGAATGGAGCGTTATTCAACGTTAAGTTCTTCTACAACAAACAGTTGCACTGCGCTAACATCGAATCGAGTGCCGAACAGGTCTGACAATGTTAAAGTGTGTGTGGAAATCGCGTACGTCCTCAATATGTTTTGAGGACACAGTAATCCTTATTACTTTTTTTAGGAGTACATTATTATGATGTGTAGAAAAAATGTTTTGACAATTGTAGCCATGGCGATTCTTGCCCTCGCCATGGGCCAGGTTCAAGTGGCAATGGGAACTTTAAGCGACCTTTCTAATGCAATGAGTGATCTTATGGACCATATAGATGGCACACCGTCATTAACCGGTCCTCAGATCGAAGCACGGACTGCGACCATTGAAGCGAATAAGGCATACATGGATGATAACACAACCATTATGGGAGAAGCTTTCACTTTAGCGGACCATTATGACACAATTATAGGGCCGCTATGGATCAATGCAGAGACTGATGGCGGATTCCCCAGAGTTCAGGGAGGATCCGATGGGTATGAATTGGAACGGGCACTTTTCACAGTGCAACAGGCAATCATTGACGTAATTTATACGTCTGCGAACTGCCAAACCTACCAAACCTTCTTAAATGGGAAGATACTTGAGACATCGGACTTCTTCCCAGGCGCATGCACTCCTCCGGTAGATCCGGAAGTCTCATACGATGTGGCCATAAATGCGAGTAACCCCACGATGTGGGGAAAACCTGTATGCTACGGCCCACTAACTGCCAGGAGACCGACCGGGGTTTACCTGGCGCCCGGCAGTATCGGGGAAGTAACCGTTCCATCGGCAATAGTAAATCAGGGCTTTAAAATTCAGGTGGGCGCCCATGCGGTGGATAAGTATGCGTATTATAAAGATGATCTTCGCAGGCTCGATCGAGTAACGACGAGTTTCAACATTACCAGCACAGTTACCATTATTGCCAACCCGCTTGGAGGTGGGGTATATATTATGGTTCCATACGAGGCGAACTTTGGCACCCGGACGGTATCAATAGCTAATGTAGTGCAGTCTCCGCTTTTCTCGGCAACGAGTATTAACCAGACTACACTGCAGGAATGGACCAACACTGAACGTCACCATCCCGGACCATGGGCGGATTTTGAATCTGACAAATTTATGATGAACGTACCTACCAGTTGGATTTACAATTACGCTGATCCTGTATCACAGATGCAGGACTGGGATTTGGCTATGGACGCTGTTTCCGAATTAATAGGGTACGGTTCTCCTCATAATATTCGTAATCTGGTCGTGTTGTATGTACAGCCAGACAGGTCTATCCAACATGGCGCTTATGGAACTGGCTACCCTCAAATAAACAATGAGTACAACCCGGATGATCCCACGAACGGGAATTCCTCCCACTTCTGGCTGACAAATGTCCTCGGTTGGAGTACGGAATTTCACGAGTTATGCCATTGCCAGTTGTTTTCTAAATTCCCAGGACACGAAGAATCCACGGTTAACCTGCCGTATGTGTACGTTGCCCACGAAAAGTTTGGCGTGCCACTCGTTGACGCACTTACAGATTCTATGATTCTTGGGTATTTGGAGAATATGGATCTGGACCAAA
>Ga0315276_10000340_pt1 | contig 39554 bp, 31 predicted proteins | sample YL17G05_0_MG_FD_204542 | JGI IMG/M metagenome (GOLD analysis project Ga0315276, IMG submission 204542) | Sediment microbial communities from Yellowstone Lake, YNP, Wyoming, USA - YL17G05_0 | ecosystem: Environmental > Aquatic > Freshwater > Lake > Sediment | place: USA: Wyoming | collected...
TTATATCCCCGGGTTTAGCCTGGGATTTTACCGGGAAATTTTCGATGTTCTTAAAGTAATCGACCATCCAATCGACCATTTCATGGGCGTGCCGCCTGAAGTTTTCCAGGTCCATGTTTACCTCCTGGGATACCGATCGTGAAATCCTGGCTGCCTGGTTACGCATCAGGTAACTACGGTAGTGCCCCCCTAATACGACGCTTTAAAATCGGGGAGTCTACAATTATGGGCGCGGAAGCTTGGTTAGAGGATGCTCTCCGGGACAAACACGATATCATTGGGTTTTAAAATAATATCCGTTGTTTTACCGCTGAGGATTTTATTGACATTAACCTTGATTTTTACTTCTTTGTCATCGACAATACGCTTAATGACAACACCTGATTTACGCGCCCTGTCTGTAAATCCTCCTGCCTGGGCAATGGCGCGAAGCAAGGTCAAGCGTGAATCTTTTTTCATTTTGATTTGCCCCGCATTGTTGACCTGGCCGAAAATATAAATATCCGCAAATCCTTCCACCGGCACATTAATGATATCATTGGCGTGTATGGGGATGTTTAATTCCGGGTTCCCATCGATCATGAGTGCATCGAGGTCAATCATCAAGGATTTGCTGGCGCCGTCGGAATACTGGCGAATAATGATGATACGGTCCGAGGCTTCCTCGGTCAAACCGCCGGCAATAGACAGCATCTGGAGAAGGGTTTGTTTACCAAGCAATTCGTAATTGCCGGTTTTTTTCACGGCGCCGATGACCGAAACTTGCTTGCTCTGGTACTCTTTAATAAAAACCGTAACCTGGGCGTTTTTTAAATAATTTTTTTCCAGCAAAGTGGCTAGCTTACGCTCCAATTCAACCTGGGTTAAACTGTCAACCTCGATTTGCCCCAGGAGGGGAAGGTTAATGGTTCCATCTTCGGATACCCTGACTGTGATGTTCAACTCCGGGACATCGAATACACTGATGGCCAGGAGGTCTTTGGGGCCGACGGCATAGGAATAATACTTATCCGTGCTTTTTTGAGCGAAGGATACTGCCAAACATGTGAAAATGAGAAAAGGAATTAGAAATCTTTTAAAATTCATGGATAATGTTACCTCCAATGAGATTGTACCTCCGGGTAAAATCCAGTCGAGTGGAGTTCATGCGGTAAATGGAATAAGTCAAAGCAATCCCCATTTTTCTAAAGATCCGAACTCCTATGGATACACTGGAACTGTAAAAATCATCGGTACGGCTTTTGCTGCCATCGACCAGGCTTTTAAAAATAAGGTTTCCGGCGCGGTAGTCGTAACCTATTTTTATCCTGCCGCTGAAGTAAAATTCGACGCCGGCGGCAGCGGAGCGTTCATCAAAATATTGATTCGCACTCCAGAAGGAGAAAAAATTGTCTACCAGGTAATTAAAGTGAAATTTAAAGCGCCTAAACAACCTGATGCCGAGGCTGCCGGAACCGAAGGGTTTTAAATAATCGATATATTGGGGATTTTTGGGGAGAAAGGAATTCCAGCCGAAGCGCATCGATCCCGTGATGCTGCTGATTTCAGGGAAATCGATCCCCAATGAGAGCTTTCCGCCGGTGCCGTCTTGTTCGGGAGTATGCAAAAAACGGTAATCGTAATATTCGAAGCTTAACGACATCCTGGTGCGGGAAAAAATACGTTTGTTCAGGGAAACGCCCAGGAGGGTCTCTTCCCGGTCCAGGTGTGAAAGATCGTAATCCCGCAGGTATTGTTCATCCGTATATTCTCTTTGATTCTGCGCGGCATAAAGGCTGATATAAAAACGGTCATGCCTGCCGTAATCGATAGAAACGGCCTGGTTTCGGTCTTTATGCCGCGTCCTGGCGCCGAACTCACTGTTGGGGCGCTCCCGGGTGTTATTTTGATTTAACCTATAACTCAGGTTAAACCGCCCCAGGTGGGTGTAGACTGCGAATTGAAATTTATTATTGAAGGCCTCTTCATCCTTGTTTTTTAGATAAAAGGAATAGTAGGGGTATTCATCGATGGTTAAGATAAAACGGTCTTTCAAGATGGCTGCGACGCCAAGGTTAATGCCCACATCCGCTGTCCAATCCGGTTCCTCGATATCCTGGTAGGAATAGATATTGGAGTTATAACCCAGATTCGTGAGGGCGAGGGTCGGGGAAATATACAATGAGAACTTTTTTATCCAGGCATCCCGTATGATTCGTTCCTTGACCGCAAAGAAATCTTCGGCATGAATGAAGGCCATTGCTGAAAGCCAGAGAAGGATCAACCATTTAATTTTTTTGCAATTCATAAGGGGCTATCTTTCCGTGGGGCTGACTTCCTCCTCGTTTTTTTGTTCAATCAGCTTGTAAATGCCGAGACCCACTGCAGCCGTACCGACAATGAGTACCGCGATGCCGGTGGGTGTTTTAAAGAAGGCGGTCGGTGGCATCCCACAGCGCTTTTGGGCCTCTTTTTTCGTGGAGAAAAACTTTCCTCCGCGTTTATTGCATTCTTCCCTGGTACTTTTGAGGACTTTACTTTCGCTGCAGCACCAGCCTTGTTCATCAAGTGGCGCCCCCCCCGGCCCCGGTGGGGATTCCAGGGACAGCGAGAGGGTATCGGTTTTCCCATTGGCAACCTTGACAAAGCCGTCTACATTGAAAGTTTTTTCGCTGACCTTGAGCCCCACCAAATAAGTGCCGACATCGATATCCGCTATCCGGTAATCGCCGGTTTTACCGGTGGGTTTTGATTGATAAACCTTATCCGTATCCGCTCCCTTGAGTAACACGATGGCATCCTGGAGTGGCGATTTGCCATCTTCTCCATAGACAAAACCCATCAAATTACCGCTTGAAGGTTTGGCAAAATCGGTTACTGGAAAAATTAAAAACGCAAAACAGAAGAGTGTAAACAATACTCTTGTTTTTTTAGGAAATAATTTTAAGCTCATTGTTTCCTCCTATATTGAATGAGGTTATATAGTTTTTCTTGAAGGGCTTTATCCCGTATCATTCGAGAGTAGAAATCCGCTTGTTGATTCTTTTTCTCAAAAGAATAGGAGAGGCTTAAATAATAAAAGACCTCATCCTTGTATACCGGGTCGATAGAATTTGTTATTTTATTTAAATAGCCGATGCATTTCCCGTATTTTTTTTTATTAAAGGCAGAAACTCCTTTCAAAAATGGTATGCGGGCATCTCTTTTATTAAGCAGCATTAACCCTTTAATCTCTTCTTCAACGCCTGTGAGATTGCCATTTTTTAAATGGTCAAGGGCTTTTAAAAATCTACTTTCAAAACGATCGATCAAGGTCAGGTTCTTTAAGCCGTTCCAACTTGCCGGATTATCGTATTTTTCTAGTACTGCGAGCATGACCTTTACATCATTCTCGATTTGTGGGGGAATGGTCATGGTATTCAGCTCTTTTATATTAAGTTCGGTTTTGAGTTTATCTAAAATACCGCGGGATTCATTAATTCTTCCCAATTTGTAACAGGAAAGGGTATAATACAGGTAAAGCTCGGCCAGGTATTTCTTCTCCTCTAAAAGCCCGAACTCGGCAATTTTAAGAAGATTAATGGCCTGCTCATACTGGCTTTTATCGTAGTAAGTTTTCCCCTCCTGGAGCGCCTTGAGGTAAAATGATTCGGTCTCAGGGCGCAAGAAAAAAAATCCCACCACCACCAGGCTGACAAACAAAATAACTCGTACTCTCCGTTTATTCATTCTTACACACCATTGATCTTTCAATTATCCGATTCATCATCTTAAATAATACATGTATAAAAAAAAAAGTCAATACTTTTTTTCATTTTTATTATTTACTCTCACCTCAACTCTATGTTTCGACATTTCTTCTTCACCTGGCCCTGGTTTTATTTCAACCTGGATCACCCCAGGTAGAAGGGAAATATAGTTTTCGTATTTGATTCGTCCATCTACAAAGACCTGGATGACCTTTGTATTTATTTCCCCTGTTAAATGATCTGCAAAAGTGATCTCAATCGAGTTATTGTCTACCAGGTAAACGGGTTTTTCTATTGCGGTATCGATGTTAACAGGATTCAATTCAAATTTGCGACTGTTTTTTAAAGAGTCGATGCTCTTCTTTATTTTTTCCATATACTCTTTATCTTCACCTATAACCTGTTGTATACGAAGCAAACGAAAGCAAGCCCCTAAATTGTCAGGTTGTTTATCGATGATTTCCTTTAAGGTTTTTTCGGCGACGGAGAGTAACCTTGATGCTTCATAGGAATCGGCCAACAGTAAAAGCAGTTGGATATATCCGCCCTGTTGGTTTATATTAATATAGGAGATTGAACTCTTCAAGCGCTCAATACCGCTAATGACATCGCTCAGATTTCCCAATTTGAATTCCAGTAAATACTTTAAATTGAGGGATGTGAAATCATTGGAATTGAAAAAATCCTGCTTTTCAAGATATTTTTTAAATTCCAGGACTTGATCCCTTGGCAGATCGCTTTCTATATATTCCCGGGCATAACGGTCGATTTGTCTTTGGTTTTCCCTGTTTTGATTTTTTTTATTGGGGAGCTCTTCAAAAAGAGCAGCGACCACGTCGCGGAGAAGTTTACTTTTAAATGTGTGATATTTTATTTCATCGAAGGTCTCATCCTTTGCCATCTTGTAATAGGATTTAATTGTCCTGAGATTTTCCAGTAATGTCAGCAGGGTGTCCGATTCATATTTCTTTTCAAAAGAGAGTGATTGGTATTCCCGGCTCACATCTTCCAGGAGAAATTTTTCATATTTCGCCAGGAATTCCCATCTTAAAGATAATGGTGCGTTCAACTCTGTTAGTTTTTCTGCCACGGGATAGTAAAAAGCCGGTTTTTTCCCCAGGAGCTGTTCCAGGAAGCCCTTTTCTTTTGAATAGAGCCACCAGGATTCAACGATACCTTCGAAATCGTCCCACAAAAAACGGTTCATGGATTGTGATAACAGGTCCTGGCAAAATTGTTTGTCGTCATCGCTGAGAAAGGGCCAAAGGGAAAGCAGGATTTTGCATGTATCCAGGGTGATAGTTTGGTTGCTGCCCCTGATTAAGGCCGCTTTTTTAAATTCTAATATAGCTTCATTAAAATAATTGGTATTGGGATAGTTGTAGAACAGGTAGGATTTCCCCAGGTAATAATGGGAGTAATAATGAAAGGGGTTCCGGGATGCAGCCTTTTTAAACCAGTCGATACTCTCAAGGATAATTGCGGCGTCTCTAGTTTCATATCCTGCTCTTAGAAGTACATGACCGTATTTATAGGCGGATGTGTGATCAAAAGGAAATAGCATGTGGCTCATTTTAAAGAATCTTAAGTTTTTCCCTGGGGCAGTGGAATCACCGATGGAGAGATAAATATCGGATAAGAGACTGGTAAAGAAAAACGCCATAACCGGCAATATAAAAATGAAAAATAGCCATTTCGGTTTCATATCCGATCCCTGAACTCACTTTTATACGACGCCATCTTTAACCCGCTGACCAGGATGAGAACAAATAAGAAAGAAATGGCCGGGATCCTCATGGCAAAACCAAAAAGAGAGTGAAACCCGGCGCTGAAAATTGCCGCCAGGACCCCCAGGCCAATGGCTTTTACTTCGGGATTTCGCCTGGCCAACCACATTCGAAATAAAGAAAAAAGTATCCCGCCGATGAGTAACAGGAAAAGGAGGCCCCCGATGATGCCCCCATCGGAAAAAGTTTCCAAATAATCGTTGTGGGCATGGGTTATCCACCCGGAATCCCCTGTATCGTATAGAAAATAGATGTATTTAAAAGAACCGAACCCGGACCCGAAGAGGGGGAAACCGGAGAATAATTCTAATGAATTGGACCAGCAAACAGAGTAATCGATATTGCCATTGGTCGGCTTCATGATGGTGCCCAGATTTTGCTGCACCCCCCAAAGGATTATGGCAATTATTATAACTGTAAATACACCCCTGATCATGTGTCGGCCGTGATGGAATTTAGAGAAATAGAATGTAAATGAACCCATGAGGAACAGGGCTAAAAGCGAGATGGAAATACCGGCGCCGGAACCGGTCAGAATGATCCCGGTTGCTATTAAAAGCACTGCCGGGATATACAAAATAACTGATTTTTTTTCAGATAATAAGGAGGATAATTTTTCCCGGAACGAGCTGTGGGGGCCTATAAAAAGTGATTTTGCCAAAAGCACGGCGACAGCAAGGGGCAGAATCATTTCAAGATAAAATGAAAAGTGCTCCGGGTTTGCAATCGTACCCGTTAAATGGGCGCCCGGGTTCCGGTTTGCATAAAAAAACAGGTAGAAAAGTGTATTACCCTGGATAAATTTTAAAAATCCAAATATCACTTGAACCACGGCAGATAGGATCATAGTGTGAATCAAAGAGAAAATTTCATTTTTTTGCAGTTCTATTTTTACCAATACATAGAAGAAAAAGACCAAAACAAAGAACCGCAGCGCAAACCCTAAGGTTTCGGCGGGCAGAACGGATATGGAGTAAAAAGAGGGCGGTGGGCTTTCCAGCACATCGATGATGCCCAGGGTCCCGGGAGAGAGGAGTTTAAGTAAGAACCCGGGCAGGGGAAGGAACTGGAAAAAAATAAAACCGAAAATGAGATAAACACAAAGCCGAATTTTTTTTTCATATAAAAATATCACCTCTTTTCCTGTTAACTTTAATCCGAGAAAAGAGAGAAAAAGAACAGCCAGGTAAAACAGGGGACTCCAGACCCTTCCTACACATCCAAAGGGAAGCGGAGAGAGAAGGATCAGGGTTTTAATTGAAATTAAATAAATCCTTTTTGTCATCACCTGAGCATTCCTCTTAGAAAATCGAAAATTTTACTTTTCTTCCTGGGGTCTCGGGGTTCGCCGATATCTATAATCGCTTTATTATCCAGGATGGCCCGGGGAATGTCGTAAACCAGCAAGTCTGCGATTTCAATTCCCTCATTTTCCAATATTGAATGAACAAAAGAGAGTTCCGGGGTCCGGTGTTTTGGCGAATGGGCATCGGAGGCAATAACGTGAACCAGGTTATGATGGAGAAGATGAAAGGAAGTTACCTGGGCCTCCTCTCCAAAAATCCCTTTTAAACTCCCGGCGTTAACCTGGATCAATGCCCCGGTTTTAACCCAATCATAGAGAATTTCGGGATTTCGTTGAATGACCTTGTTTCTTTCCGGGTGAACGATAATGGGTATCCAGCCCTCGATCAGGACATTAAATATGAAATCCCGTGTCCCCGGGAAAACAAATTCAAAGGGAAATTCCAGGAGGAAATAGGCGCCGCGGTTTAAGGTCAGGGCTTCACCGTATTCTTTTAGATATTCCATTACATCGGCGGTGAAAAAAACTTCCGCCCCTTGCAGCACCTGTAGATTTACCGCGTACCGGTTTAACCCTTCAAGAAATTTTTGTGTTTGTTTAATGATTTCCCCGATGTCTTTTATCGTGTTATGGAAGCTCAAAACGTGGGGGGTGGCCACAATGGTTTCAATCCCGTCTGATTTCGCACTCTGGAGCATTTCTAATGACTCTTCAATGGATTTTGCCCCATCATCCACACCCGGGACAATGTGGGCATGCAGGTCAATCAGCCTATGATTTTGTTTCCCGTTTTTTTCCATGTATTTAGCTCTTTTTATTAAAAAAATCGGAAGTCCTCTTTTCCCCTTTAACGATTTTAATCTTGATCCCGTTTATTTCTTGTTTTTTTTTCTCATTCTTCCCGTATTTGTATCCATACCGGGATTTATAATTGTATGAATAATACCCGTACCCGCTTCTTTTCATATCCACTTTATTAAGAACCACCCCCAAAAGACGGATATTATATTTGTTCAACTCATCCCTGGCTTTTTCGATCACTTTTATATGGGTTTTGCCCCCCCAGGTAATCAGCAGTACCCCATCCGAATGATTGCCGATAATCACCGGGTCCATGATACCCATCAATGGCGGAGAATCCAAAAAAATGAAATCAAAATGTTCTTTTACATACAGCAGCAGGTCTTGCATTGCCTTCGCATTGAGGAGTTCAGTGGGATTGGGGGGTACAGGTCCCGAGGGCATGAAGAAGAGATTGTGAATTTCACTATTGAAAATAACTTCATTAAGTTTGTTCCTTCCCACCAGGAGGGATGAGAGACCGATTGTGTTTTTGGCCCTAAAAATTTTGTGAACCCTGGGTTTTCGTAAATCTCCATCGATGACCAGGACCTTTTTGCCCAGGTTGGTAAAGGATATGGCCAGGTTGACCACGGTTGCGGTTTTACCTTCCTGGGGCATGGCGCTGGTTACGGTCATGACCTGGGGGGGCTGATCGGGGGTTGAGAGTAGGATGGAGGTGCGAATGTTCCGGTAGTTTTCTGCATACATGGATTCCGGGTCCAAATAGTTGGCCAGCTCAATTTCCTTTATTTTTTTTTCATTTTCAGGGTTTTTCTTTTCTTCAGAGTCCTGGGAATTGTAGGAGTAAGCATAGTAAGAATGGGGGTTGCCGCTGCCTATTGCCGGTATAAAACCCAGGGAGGGCAGCTTCAGGAGTTTTTCCACTTCGTCCGGGGTTTTGACTGTTTTATCCAGCCAGTCCAGTAAAAAGATCAGGCCAAGCCCCCCGCAGATACCAAGGAAAAGCGCCAACATAAAAGTACTCTTTTTTTTAGGAGATATAGGGGAAATAGGGACTTCCGCCAGGTCGATAATCTTGATATTGCTGGTCTGGAGGCCCTCCAGCCTGGAGGTTAACATGGATTCCTTCTCCTTTTTAACCAGGTGGTCCAGGAGGTTGCGCATATTTTCCACTTCGATTCTCAGGCTGTTGTAATAAATGGCGCTGGTATTGGTGGAAAAAACGTCCTGTTTCTGCCGGCCCAGGAGTTCCGCCAATGAATCTTCTTTCTTTTTTGCCGTCTGGTATTCGGCCTCCGCTTCTTGAAGGGCTTTCATGCCGATATCGCGGGTTTCACTGTCAATGCGCTTCTGCAAGGAATCCAGTTGAGATATTAATCGCTGCATTTCAGGGTAAGAGTCTTTGAATATCTGGGCCTTGCGTTTGTACTCGGCCTCAACCGTCGAGTGTTCCTTTTTGAGACCCTGGATCAATTGGTTTGTACTCACCTCCGGATAATTTTCAAATTTCTTACCTTTCAGTTCCCTATAAACCGATTCTTTATTGATGCGGTATATCTGGGCCTCGGTAAAGGCCTTATTCAAGTCTGCAAACTTTTCCACCACCGTGCTCTCTTCGCCGGATAGATAAAAAAGTTCCTTTCGTTTACCATAATCCTGTAATTCCCGTTCTTTCTGGGACAGCGTTTTTCCCAACGCTTCGATCTGGGTGGTAAGAAATTCCGATGCCAGTTTGGTGGATTCCGTCTTGATGCGGAGGTTAAAATCGATGTACTTGTCAAAGAGGGTATTCACCACATTAGCGGCCAGTTCCGGGTTGGTGGACCGATAACTGACTTCCACCAGTCGTGAGGCCTGGATATTTTCCACGGCCAGTATTTCCAGGAAACCGCTGATCGCAGATGACATTTCCGCATCTCTGCTTACTTCTTTAGTCTTTTTAAAGAGGGACAACAGGGTCCCCAACCCAAAAGAAGGGCTCTTTTGCGATCCGCTTTGCGCCGACAATTTTAGCTCTTCGATCACGTTTCTGACCAGGGTCCTGCTCTTCAATATCTTGACCTGGGTGTTTAAATATTCATCCCTTGCCCCTGTTTGTAAAGCATAGGCATCGGTAAACATCAGCACATTCCGCTGATCATTTTCGATCATCAGGGTGCCGCGGGCTTCATAGACCGGTGTCTGCATAAAGGCCCAGGTCATTGCCGCAATCACAACGGCGAGGGAAAAAAAGACCAGGAGATTTTTTCGCCTTTTAATGAGCTCCCAGTACTCTTCGAGCTGGAATCCCTCTTCTTCATTTATTCCAAAGGCTTTTTCTATTTCTCCATTTTCATTTCTAAGCATGATCGCTCCTCATTTTACTGGAATAAAATCTATTCTAACATAGGAAGCCAGGATATTCAATACGCCTGTCCCGGAATTTCAAAGTTTTCTCCAAAATCGGCGTTTCCCGCGGTTCTTTTAAAGAATCTTGACCGACACTTCACATTTGGCGACATTTTCCCCAAATTTAACCGCGGCGTTGTCCTCTTCTTTTAGTTGGCTTATATAGGCCTCATAATAAATCTTCCCATCGATGAACACCTGGAAAAGGTTCCTGGATTTCATTATTTCCTTTAATTTGTCGCCGATGCGAATTACAATTTCATCACTGTCGATAAGATATACGGTTTTATGTGTTTCAACTGTACCCGGCTCAATAAACCTGCTATCTCTAATTTTTTGGTAATTGACTGCCCGGGTCTCCTCTTCTTTCCCTACACCTTTATTATCGGCGCCGATAATCGATTCGATTTTAAGCATTCTCCAATAAGTCCCCGGTAATCCCGGTGAAATTTTTTCAATTTCTTCAAGAATAGACATGGCCCGGGCCAGCAGCTTATTTTTATAAAAGGCATCGGATAAAAGCAGCAGGATATCGGTATAATCATTCAACTGTTCCCTTTGCACAAAAGCAACGGATTGCCGCTGCCCCTCAGAGTCTTCTATGACCTGGGTATAATCTCCCAGTTTAAAATGGACCAGTTGCTTGATATAAAAGGCTTTGAGGTCCCGGGGAGCAAAGAAATCATATTTTTTTAAAAACCCGGCAAATGATTCTACTTCCATCCTGGAAAGGGGTTCGTCGAAATAATTAAAAATATAGCGCTCAATCTCTTCTCTCTTAATGGTATCCGTTTGCCGCGCCCCCTGGTCAAAAAGAAGCTGGAGAATATGAAGATTCAGCCCCTTTTTAAAATCCAGGTAATCTTTTTCATTAAAATCCGTGTTTTTAACGAGCCGGTAATAGCCCTCGATATTGGCTATCCGGTGCAAGTATTTTAATCGCTCTAAAAGATTATCGGATTGTTCCCGGTATTTTTGAAACGTGGTTTTTAGCCAGTCCAGGTAGTACACCTCATACCTGGCTAAGAAATCCTGTCTTATTTCCAGGTTGATTCCCATGCGGCTGAGTTCCCGGGCAATGTTAAGATAATATTCGGGATTCGTTTTTAATATTCCTTTGAAAAAATCGATATCCCGACTGTACAATCGCCATACTTCCAGGATGGAGTTAAAATCCTTTCCCCCCAGTTGCCCGATGGATTTTTCCAGGAGGTCCCGGCAGAATGTTTTACCCTCATTATCTAAAAGGGGCCACTGTGAGAGCAATAATAAAAGTGTATCCATGGAAATATTGCTGTTCTTGTTACCCCGGATCAGAGCGGCCCGCTTAAAAGCCCTTACCGTACGGTCAAAATAGGGCGATCCGGGAAGGTTGTATAAAAAAAGCGCCTTTCCCAGGTAGTAATGGGCCCTGTAAAAAAGCACATTGTGATGAAGCGATTTTTCAAACGCATGGATACTTTTCAAAATCATCTCATTGTTTTGTGATTCGACATTTTCAAACAACAGGGCATAGGCGTACCTATAAGTGGATTCCGCATCCAGCGGCATCAGCAGGGCGCTCATTTTGAACAACCCCGACTTTTTCCCGCTGGTTTTGCCTTTCCCCAGTTCCAGGAACAGGTGGGAGAGCAGTTGCAGCATAAAGAAGACCATGAGAACCGGCAGTACCGGTTTAAGCGTTTTTTTATTCTTCATCGTTCCTGCTTTTCTCTTCCCTTTTATGATAATTGGCAATCTTCATTCCCAGCGCCAGCAGCAAAACAAAAATAAACGCATTTGACGGGATGCGTAAGGAAAAATCGAAAACCGAGTGAAAGATTACGGCAAAAAGACTGATGGTTATTCCCAGTCCCAGCATTTTAACTTCCGGGCGCCGCCGTTTCCACCACATCCTGTAGAATGAAACAATGGTCATACCGAGGAGCGAGAAAAGCAATATCCCGCCGGCAATACCGCCGTCGGAGAGCGCTTCCAGGTAATCGTTGTGGGCATGGGTTGTCCATTGACCGCCCCTTTCATTGTCGTAAAGATAATAGGAATAACGAAAGGTTCCGAAACCGGTTCCCAAAAGGGGAAAATCATAAAACATGGCAATAGTGCCCGGCCACCTGGTATTAAAACGGTTTTCTTCATCGATATTAGTCTTCAAAAATCGCTCCACCGTGTTCTGTACACCGATTACCAACACCAGGCATAAAATGAGAATAAAGATGATTTTCAATTTTTGTTGAACCTCAGCAGAGAATCTCAGGTAAGCGGAAAACAGGGCAAAAATGATGCCGGAGAGTATCATGGTGCTGACCCCACCCCGGGAACCGGTCAGGATGATCCCGACTCCCAGGAATATGACTGCAATGAAATAAAGAACAATACCTTTGCTTTCATTTACAATGGCAAGAAATTTTTCCCTTAAGGACAGTCCTCTTTCAAAAAACTTGAGGTTGACGAAAAATAGGCCCAGTACCAGCGGCAGGATCATCTCTAAATAAAAGGCAAAGTGATCGCTGTTTCCCAGGGTGCCCGTCAAACGGTATCGTAATTTCTCACTTCCTTCATAGGGGTGAAAGAGAAGAAAAAAGTACCGGTTCCCCTGGGCATATTTCAAAAATGCGAATATGACCTGTATTACCGATGAGAGGACAACGGTATTCACCAGGGAAATCATTTCTCTTTTACCCAGTTTTATATCGATCATTACCAGGAAAAACAAACCGAAAACCAAAAATTGGAAACCGTAAACCATTGTTTCAAAAGGGACCAGTGAAATGGGGTGAAATGCCGGCAGCCGGTCCTCCAGGGAGGAGAGAATATTTACCGCTCCCGGAGAGAGGATTTTAAGCAGGAAAACGGGCAGGGGAATAACCTGGAACCCAAGGAAAACCAGGAAGCAATAAAAAAGACGCCGCAGCCATTTTTCATACAGGATATGGCTTTTCTCTTCGGGCTGTTTCAACCCGATAAACGTTACTATCAGCAGCAGCAGGAAAAAGAGGGGCGAGAATATCTCTCCTACACAGCCGAAGGGTAGAGGAGAGAGCAGGATAAGCGCTTTTAGGGCAGCGGAAAAAGAATTGCCCGGGTAAGAATGCATGGCGGCGGATGATTTCCTAAAACCTCTATTTATATTCTTATTTCGATTCATTCTTTGTTCATCCATGCATTTTTACTGGCTCTTGGCATGATTAAACAAAATATTCTTCATTGCCCTGAAAAAATAACCAATATCGGTTCTTACCGGGTGTTTTTTATACTTTTCCAGGTATTTTTTCTCCGATTCCCACACCTCTTTCATGCTGTTGGGCATATCCACGTAATACGGGGGAATGAGCCCGGGTTTATACTTGATTCGTTCTTTTTTGAAATCCTCCGGGTACGTATCAAAAAAAGATTGGCTCAAAGGCCGAACCCCGACCAGTTTGATTTCCCGTTTTAACCAATTAATAAGCATGGGGATTTCATCGATCCATAGTCTCCTGAATACCTTTCCCCAGGGGGTGACCCGGAAATCGTTTTTTATTTTCCCACTTTGATCCAATTCAAAATGATCCAGGGTATACTTATGGATATATTCCGAATAGGGGTGCATGGTCCTGATTTTGTACATGTAAATGGGGTTCCCGTACTTACCGATGCGTTTTTGTTTGAAAAAGAATCCATAGGAAGGGTGCATGTCCTGTTCGGGTTCTTTGACCTTTTTTGCAATAAACCAGGTAAAGTTATCGATTTCTTTTAAATCGATAATCTCAAAACCGCAGAAATAGAGGCGGCCCAGGGCTTCGGCTTCCGATATGGCCCTTTTGCGGCCCCTGGTGAGTATAAAATAGATTTTTTGAAGGATGGGTAATTTGGGGAATGCCCGTTTAAATAAAAAGAAAAAGGGGTAAATGGCGCGGGCAAATACAAAAGGAAGTTTTCTATATAATCGATTCCTGGTCTGTACAAGACCCTCGAATTTACTCACAAATATGCCGCCGATTCTCATTTTTTCATTTAATTTGATTAGGTATTTATTGATCCGGCGAAAATCATTGATCTGTCTTAAATTGGCAAAAAACTGCAGGGAATTGTCTTCAAGAATTTCTATATTGAAAGGGTTGCTGCTGTAGATCACAATCGAATTTAATATATGCAATTTTTCCAGGTCCACCCGTTTATCGATAAATTCAAAAACCGCTGCAAATTTATTCAAATAAGTGTGCTTCAGCTTTTCTTTAAAAAAATAATTTTGAAACCCGGAACCGGGGAATCCATATTTTTCTTTGTCGATTTCTTCGTAAATTTTGTTTATTTCTAATTGTTCATTTTCTAATAATGCGGCGCGAAAGAGGTCCGGCCGAATTTCATCGGTATCCGTACTCCCGGAGGCCAGGTAATAAATCGAAACCGCAAGGTTCTCCAATATGGCAAAAAACGCCAGCGTCCCCAGGATAATGGTACGTGAAAAAAACACCAGGTGCGCCGAAAACACGGCAATGGATACCAGGCCGATAAGAATCAACTGCGATTTTATAAAAGGGAATATCGTCCTGTAATAACTTACACCACTACTGATTTCAAAGCGGTGAATCATAAAGGAGACAGCAACCCATAGAAAGACCACCCCCATTAAAAATAGGAGGTACTCATCCGCGGGCATGAATTCTCTTTTTTTGTAATAATAGATGGCAGTAAATGAAATGAGCAACAGGAAAAATTCCACCAGGAAAAAAACGACAGGAATGCAATACCCGCTTTTTTGATCTTGCTTAGGGGAAAAAAACACACAGCGAATCGCGAGATCGATGAATTCAAATACAAAAAACAGGCCGATGGCACCGAAAACAATGACCCTGGATAAATCATACCAGCCCAATATATATAATGCGATATTTAAAAAGGCTGCCAGGGCAAAGATCGAGATGATATAGGGTCTGAACAGGGAAGAATAGTCTGTCTTTTCCAGTTTGGTAAACTTTTTTGAAAATAGGGTCACGAAGAACCAGGCAATCATCAAAACCGGGAAAAATTTCGCAAACTTCGGCTCTAAGCGGAGAAATTTTCCATTAAAAAACTCTCCTCTTTGGAGGAAGTAAACGGTAAAAAAAGCGGCCGCCAGCAGGATACCGTCATATAATACTTTCAGCCAGTAATACGATTCTTTTTGAAATAAACGTTTGGCCATTATTTTGCTCCGTTACCGAAAAGAGTGTCCCCGGGATAATTCTCTACAAACCGGACCAAAAAGTCGGTTACATCGATTTTATCATTGAACATTTTTTCACGGCGCCTGTGCCATTCTTCCTTGATACGGGGCATTTGCAGTAATTCAAGGGCTTTTTCCAGGACCCCGGCGCCATTCCTGTAATTAAAGACAAGGCCGTATTTTTCCTGGTCTTCATTGTAATCCCTGGCGATACTGTTCACATATATTGAAGGCGTACCCAGGACCCCGGCCTCGGAGGCCATTGTTGCGCCTTCCCCGATATACAAACTTGCAAAAGCCAGGGCGTCATGCATTTTTTCCGGGGGTATATCGACCCGGTATTGGGAGAATTCTTCAGGCAATGGGCCTTCAGAGGAAATATACACGTTGAGGTGCCGGGTTAATTGTTCGACCAATGTCTTCTTATCCTGGGGGGTCAAACCGGAATGGCCTTTATCATGGGTGGCGGCCCAGGATACAAACCTGAGTAGGCAATATTTTTGACCGTGTTCCAGTCCCAATAGCTGATAGACCGAAGGATCCGGTTCAAAATAAGTGGGGAGTAAATAACACAGTTCATGATACCCTTTATAGCGAATCTGTTTCGGTCCCAAGTTTTGTTTTAAGACATTCGGGGTCAGTATTATTTTTGTAAAGGGCCGGTAAATTCTTATTTGCTCCATATTGCCGCTGTCTTCTAAAGCAATGTGGGGTTTTCGTAGTAACCAGGATACATGGGCCGCATATATTGAACCGTGGCTGACCAGGATATCCGGTTTAAATCGTAAGCATTCCAGTAATAGTTTGAAATTAAACTCAATCAACCCCCATATTTTCCCTTTTTTGCTTTTATAATGTTTCCCCAATGATTTATAGTCAAATCCATGTTTTTCCAGTAAATAGATTTCATGCTCCTTATCCCTGGCAGTGAAAAAAACGGTATGACCTTTTTTTTGCATAACCCAGGCAAAATGCTTAAACAGGTGCACATGCGCCGGATGGCCGATATCGATCAGGATGTTCATTTCTTTAATGCTCCTAAAATCTTCAATCCAAGTTTTCCAAGTACAAATAAGGATTTATTATTGATTCTTTCAAAGCGCCCATATTCTACAACCTTGCCACCAAACTTAGCTTTAAACTCTCTAACCCCATAATCCCGGTCCGGTTTTCCTGCTCCCATGAAATCAAAATATTTTAATCCATTATTTAAAGCATATTCGATTGATGCCCAAGTAGCCAGTACGCTGGGGTAAACTCCTTCATGCTTGCCATCTAATCCACAGACATAACATTCATATATTGTCTTCTCTCTGGTAATCGGACACATGATCCCACCAATTATTTCCTTTTTATACTCTATAAGGAAGTATTTACCGATTTTCCCATCCCTGCTCATTTGATGAAAGGATCTAAAAAAAGACCAATCCGGTAACGGCCGCTTAACCTTTGTTTTATACAGGTCTTTTAAAATATTATAAAATTCCTCTACTTGTTTGATGTTACAAGGTTCAGTAATTTTTGCACCGGTTTTTAGACTCTTTCTTACCTGACGTATTTTGCTCTTGCTGATCTTTTTCTCCGTCTCATCTCTAACTCCTGTTTCAACTATGTAATTTAGATGCTCATGATATCTAAATCCATTTTCTTTAAATTTATCGGAGTAGCGGCTCATGTCAAACAGGTTCCTGCTCTGTATGTATATGCTTCTGGAACCTGCCTGTCGCACCAGTTCATCCAACAGCATTCCCAGTACCGCTGCCTCTGTCTCATCATCAGAGGGATCAACCAGCGGTCCTCCCCATACGAGAGTTCTCGAACTGAAATACCCCATAATACCGGGGGACTCCTTCTGAATGACCCCTAACAGGCTGCCTTTTACTTTCCCGGTTTCATCGAGAACTACAAAGAATAGGGGTTCATAATTATCTGTTCTTTTAAATAGCTCAAACATTTCAGGAGTCTGGAAAATATTCCCGTGGGGGTGATTCAAAACAAAATCAGACCACTGGCGGCGGTCGATGTTAGCGGCGATTCTGTATCCGTTCATTTTTCAATACGATCATTTTTTTGAAAATATTCTTTATATTCTGAAAGAGCAACTGCCCGGACCAGGCAAGAAAATCATTCTCCCATCGCTCCGGGTGCACATTCAGCATCATGTGGTCCGGCAGCTCGCCATTTTCGATACATGCGATTAAATCGGGGGTTGTCTTTACACGGGATTTAAGAACAAAGCCGGACTCTACCCGGTCCCGCACATTCATCGCGGTTCCGTTCCATTTCCTACCGGTATCCGTAAGGTAAAGAATCCGGTTGAAATCCAGGTCGTAATAAGGCTCTCCGATTATTCCACACGTCTTATAGTCGTATTTTTCCCACATCTTGCGGTTGTCCCATTTCGATAAAGGGCTGCCGTGCATACACACGGTTTTTACCGGGTAAATTTTCCTGAAGTTCTCCAGATTTTTTCTAAATGTGTTAAACGCTTTTTGTACATCGCCCCCGGCTAACGCCAGGTCTTCGTAATGATAACCGATTTCATGCCCCATGGCCGCTATTTCTTTTATCACCGCTTCATCATAACTTTTGTCCACTATCCTGAAATAATAACTGGCGCCAATGCCCAATCGGTTTTCCATATGCGCCGTAACCAGTGCATTATTGGGTTTCCTGTCCACATCGTGGCGCATAACTATGGTTTTAGGTGGCAATGTTCTTTCTCCCAGGAACTTTTCAAGAGTAAGAAACTCATACTCCGCATCAACAGATGCCTTCAGCAGCCGCTTGTATATATCGATGGTAAAATCTCTCATGGCTCTATACTCTTAACACTTCCTCATAAAGATCGATGATCCGCCTGGCAATTACATCGCTGTCCAGGTGCCGGATGTGTTCCCTGCCGTCGGTGCGTTTACCAAAGGCCAGGGCTCTTCTTAAATTTTCCGACGCATCTTTTGGATTAAAAGATGTAATATAGCAGCCTTCCGTATTCCCAAACACTTCTTTCACATCCCCCACATCCGTTGCTACTATGGGGCAATTGCAGGCCATGGCTTCTTTGATAACATTGGGGGAACCTTCCCACAATGACGTCAGAAGTAATACATCCGCGGCATTCATATAATAAGGAATTAAATCATGATCCACACTCTTAACTACTTTAAGTTCCAGGTTCCTATCACCATCTTCTAACAATCCATAAGAAGCCTCCGCCAATTTAAAATTTTTCTCAAATCGTTCAGGGTCTGATACCCAGATAATGTATTTCTTTCCCGGGACAAATCCCAGCCGCTCCCGGGCCAGCTCTCTGTCAATAACTTTAAATTTTCCCAGGTCTACCCCATTGGGGATAATTTCAACTTTTTTCATTTTAGAATACTTTTTTAATGATTCTGATTTAGCGATAATCCTTCCTCTAAAAAATTTCCTGAAAATTATAAAGACTATTCTAAAAGACAAATCAAGATTAACTTCGCTGCCCATTAACGATACGACAAGAGGCTTTGCACCGGCTATCCAGGTGACAAGCCCGGAGAGATAGAAATGGGCATGGAAAATATCATAATGATTATTGCGGAGGAATTTTTTTAATCTCGGGATATTTTTTAAATACCCATTGATGCCTTTTCCAATAATGCCAAAATACTCCACCTGGATTCCATTCTGCTTTAATGACTCACCTTGAATTTTAGCCAGGGGGTTTGCTCCACCGCTACAATTACCACTGCTAACAAATAGAACTTTCATACTTTACCTTAAAAATTTTGAATTATTATTCTCGATGTAAATATTTTTATATTCGGCCCTTTCGATATATTCCGTTCTTAAATAGCCGCCAAACTAGTTTAATAAAATTTTTTAATCTTATTTTTCTGATCCTTCCAACTCCTTCGTTTTTGTAAAAACGGAGATTCAGGAAGAAAAATTTACCATACCGGGTTCTTAATTTAATCGCTGCAAATTTAGCATTGATATAATAATAAGCTTTCAAAATCTCTTCTTGAGACAACACTCCATTGACCATCACCGGTTTGTAATCATGCATAAGATGGGGCGTAGCGATGTACCTGTCCCAATCCATTACTTTTAGCCAGTTATTTTTTTTGGCAATTTCATATATCTCTGTCCCGGGAAAAGGTGTAGTGATGGCACAGGCTGGATAATCGGTTTCGATCTCGCCAGGAAGGTTTGCCGTCCGTTCAATACTAAGCCAATCTTCTCCGGGGTTACCAACCATAAAAAAAGAAGTTACTATTAACCCTGCTTTTTTGGCTAAATGATGTGCTTTTTTGATTTGATCAAGATTGATGCCTTTTTTAAGGCATTTCAAAATTTTAGGATCTCCGGACTCCACCCCAAAGTCTATACTTATACAACCTGCTTTACTCATATTGAATAGCATTTCTTCATCTACGACATTGACACGGGCATTGCAGCCCCATCTTATATCCAATCCGGCTTTAATTATCATATCACAAAGCTCTATCACTCCTTTTCTATTAATTGTCAATGTATCATCTATGAAATCAAATTGTTTTGCATTGAATTCCTTCATCAAAAATGTAATTTCTTCGAATATGTTTTTTGCAGACCTAGTCCTGTACACACGCCTGAATACAGAATTAGAAGCACAAAATATGCATTGATTAGGACAGCCCCTGGTACCTACTATCGGGAATACCTGCAACTTTTCCCAACCTCCTAACAGCACGATGGAGTATTTTTCCACAGGTAACTCCTCCCACAGCGGAAAAGGCAGAGAGTTTAAATCACTTATCAGGGGGCGTGGAATTGTAATTTTGATTTCATTATTTTCACGAAAACCAATTCCTTTTATCTCCTCAAATGCCGATTTACTTGATGATAAATTATCTACTAACTCACTGAAAGTAATCTCCCCTTCTCCAATAACTATGAAATCTACCGATCGAGTTCTCAAAACCTCTTCAGGTAAAGCGCTGGCATGGACACCCCCAATGATAACAGGTATCGATCGATTTAGCTCCTTTAAAAGATCTGCTATTATAAGAGCCCCTTTTATCTGCATAGTCATCGCAGATATTCCTATGATGTCCGGCATTTTATTTTCAACGAGCCCCTTTATATCGGAATAGGCAAGCCCTAAGGGGTCCATATCGATAATAGAAACAGAATGCCCTCTTCTCTTTAGGAATGAACCTAAGTAAGCTGCTCCTAATGGTGGTTGCTTGTAATGCGATAAATATGGTGGAACAATTAAAAGAATAGAAGCCATCTACTACCTCCTGTCTGTGAAGTCCAATTAAAGTATCCCCTGCTTACAATTTCCAGCAGGATGAGTTGCACTTCATTTTATTTCCTTTCCTTTTCTATCATTTCATTTTATTTCTTAATATATTGATTACATGGTCAAGGCGCAGGTCATACGAATTGTTGGCATTGAATTCCCCTTCTTCGAAAACCCACTGCCCATCCATTAGAATATAACGGCCGGGTTTCCCATTTACTATCATTTGATGTGGATTTTTCGAACCCCAAAAAGCCTGGAGTTCATTCACCAGGTAATTCCCATTCCTATCCTCGAAGATATCTACTGCCTGGCTTAAAAAGTTTCCTTTATCGGTCACATGCTTGACAAAATCCAGTAATTTTCCCGGGGGAGGGTCCCAACTCACACGGGAGGTGCCACTCTTCATTTTCCCCCTGCAGGCTAATTTCTTATGCCCAAAAAAGGAATCACCGATGCGAACGCACCGCCACTCAAAATCACACTTTATATATTCCTGAAAAATAACAAAATACTGCTGGGGATCGCTGATTGAGGCTGCCCTTTTCTTTTTCATGTACCTAACAAATTCGGAAATATTTTTCAGACGATTCAATGATCTTTTCCAAATCTCCTCTTTTCTCAAATTCGGCCCCCATCTCCTGGTAATTCCTTTTTGCGAAAAGGCTTTATTAATGTACTCTTGCACATCCTTATGTTTTCCCAGGATTTTTACACCGGCACCGGAAGCGCCGATTTGAGTCTTGGCCACCACCGGAAACTGACAACGATAGGAAAAATCGATGGCCTCATCCCTATGATAAAATATCCAGGTCCTTGGGTGGGGGATATGATAGGTTTTCAGCCAGTAGGAAAGCAATTTTTTGTTTTCATAAATGAGGATTTCGTCGTACGTGGGGTAGATCATATTACCCAGTACATTGTGAAGTATATATATACGTTCATCATATAAATTCTTAAATATGCTTGTCTGACCAGGTGGTCTTGTAAGCAAACAATCAAAATTTTCACTTAGAACAATCTCTAACCAATCAGACCTGGTAATATCAATGACCTCATATTTGACTCTATCCCGCATTTGTTCGCAGGCCTTTACCCATTCGAAATCACTTTGTTCATCCTCATTTTTTAATATGGCAAAATAATAACTCATATGTTAGCCTGGTAAATAAAAATCAAACAACTTACTAAAAAAAATTGGATTTGTATATTTTCTCCAATATTTTTCATAAGTCTTGTGATTATTTTTATTGAAACATTTTCTTAGCTCTTCAACATTTATAATATCTCTAATTATATTAGAGTTTTGCAGGATTTCTATTTCATTAGCAGTGTAATTTTTCATCCAATCATCAAGAGAAAAATTCACCGGATATTTTTGTCTTGAAAAAATTTTTCTCATTAGTCTTTTGGCAATGAATATCAATCTATTATCTTCTACAAACTCTTTCGGTGTATAGTACCCTCTCTTGAATAAAGGGATCCCCGCCAATAGAGGAGATAATCGATAGATAAGATGGCAATATAATCCGTGACTGGTAATAGGTTTTATATAACCGCCCAATAGATCGCCTGAGAACATGAAATTATATTTTGATCCGAATATCAATCGTAAAAAGTCGATATCCAGGTAAATCGGTACCGGGTACTTTTTATAGTGACCCAACAAATTTAGCTCCTGGGCATGATGGACACCTGATGCTATTAAAAATGTGAAAAAAAACTCATTCAACCTAGGTTCATTACTGGAAAATCTTTGATTTGACAAAATTTTTGCAATCCTATCAATGTCAATATTGTCAATCTTAAAAAAATTCTTCTTAAGATAGCTAATTATAAGTTGTTCTCGCTTTAGCTTTCCATTTATCCAATCTCTAGCAAAATCAGGGATTATTATCCCATCATAGTGAAAACATCTTATCAGCTCCCCGCCCATGTAACCAGCAAAAATAATTTCATTATCAGGCTCATTAGAGCTCGATGCTGCCGCAGCAAAAAGCCTGTGTGCCCGGTGAATATGGGTGAGTGAATTTCCTTTATCGATGATATCCTCAACCAGTTTGGAAAACCAGGTAACCGTTGGTTTTACATAATAATTTTTATGAATTAAACCGCATATTTCAGCAACCTTTTTAGCCGTTACAACATCCCCGGAATGGGGGTGGCCATAAGTAAATGTACCGGGGTTAATACCCATCTTTAAGAGGGCTGCAAGTATTGTCCTGCTATCTAATCCTCCTGTCAGGGTTAATGAAATATTATCAGGATTTAAATAATCAATATATGATTTTATGATGCCTGTCAAACCTTCGGAAATATTTTCAATGGAGATTTTTTCACTTCCGGGATTCGATAGGACTTCACAATTCCAGTAATACTCAAACCGCAATTCTCCATTAAACCATATTTTGGCAGCAGGTTTCGAGTAAAAAACATCCTTTAAAAAAGTCATACCGTCTATAAATTGATTCATTAAAGAGTAAATTGCTAAACTATCATAATCAACATCACTGCATATGATATCGGTTATCACTTTAAAGCAATTTGAAAAAATAAAATTACTGCCTTTAGTACAATAGAAGAATTTTCGAATTCCAATACTATCGTTAAAAATATAGAAATTATCACCTTCTATTATTATTATCACAAAATTGCCCTTTATATAATTTATAAATTCCAGGTTATATTTCACATAAAGTTCTTTAATTAATGATTCTGCTGTATAGCCGCAAAATTCATTTGCATAATCTATCCGTGGCAATATGTAGCCATCGATTATTATAGAAACTTTATTCCCCTCTATATAGAAGGAATAAAGTCCTGTGCCTTTATGATAAAACGTGAATCGATTATTCCTAAAAGACAGCTTTAACTTAGTTATTTCAATATAATAATTATTTGTTATTATCCACTCAATCATCTTGTCTCCGAAATTCAAAAACTAGTCAAACTATTTCATTTTGCATATTCATTGAACTAAATCCCTGTATAATTCGATAAAGCTATTAGTCATTTTCCTGATATTAAATTTTTTTTCTATTTTAATCTTTCCGGCTTTTCCCATCTTTTCTCCAATTTTTGGATTTTCCAACAGGTATTCTATTTTCTTAACCAGATCGTTTCGATCTTTTGGTCTAACCAAATAACCTGTTACATTATTATCGACTATTTCGGGACTACCGCCGCTGTGGGTGGCAACAACAGGTTTAGCTAGCGCCATATATTCCATGATTGAGTTTGAAATCCCTTCTCTACTAAATTCATTCTTAGAAGTTAGTACTCCGATATCGAAAGTATTGGCAATCGATTCGATTCTGTCTTGTTTCCCGGTAAATATTATATAATCCTTATCTTTATCGTCAATTAGAGACTGCAAATAATTTAACTTTGGCCCCTCACCTATTATTAAAAAAGTTACATCTCTTCTTTTTTTCAAAATCTGTTTTGCTGCATTAATAAATATTTCAGTATCCTTTCTCTTATCTAAAGAACCAACCATCCCAACTATTTTATCAGTTCTAATTTTGAATTTCTCTTTTATATATTCATGATTTTCCAGGTTTTCAATCCTGGAAAAATTAAAACCATTATAAATGCACATGGCTTTGTTATTACTTTTGAGATGTCGACTCAATACACCTGCATAAGAATTGGCGACGATTCTATCCGCAAATAAAAATCCGACTTTATTGACAAACCATAATTTCGAGTATTTTTTTATATTAGTCGCTCCTCGTACCGATCCGCAAATACTTTTGACATTTAATAATTTTACAATCGGACCAGAATAAAATGCAGCCATATTACTCCAAGTATGCAATATATCTGGTTTAAATTTTTTTACTATTTTGAAGAGTTTAAAGAAGAACGATATATCAAATATATTTTTCTTCTTTAGATAACTGATCTTTATATTCAAATCATAAATTTCCTTGTAATGAATTTCCTTGTTCATAAGTAGTAATTCCAATTTAAAATTTGTTTTATCAGACAGTTGTCGAAGTAGTTCAACTAGTTGCCTTTCCTTTCCGCCTGAGCGAAGAGTGTCTATAAAAAACAAAATCTTAATTTGTCTAGTAATTTTCAATATATTTTTCTTCATATTTCTAAAAAGTATTTTGATAATTTCCCATAAGTTGCTTCAATCGAATACCTTTCCGCTGCAAGCTTTTTACACTCCTCTCCTAGTTGATTCCTAAGTTTTAAGTCACTAACTAATTTTATTGCACAATTTGCCATTTCAGCATTACTATCCGTTACAAAACCGTGAATCCCATCCCTCATTTCGAAACTGTCTAATGCTTTGTGGGTACCGATAACAGGTATTCCCATTGCCATAACATCAACTACCCGGCTGCGGAATCCTGCTGCAACATTCAAGGGAAGTATTAAAAAATTTGCCTGAGCAATATACGAACGAACGTCATCTAAGAAACCAGTTACAACCATACTCTTACCATTATGCAATTTTTTTATGGAATCCGGAGGGTTTGCTCCTACAACAATCACGTTTATGTCCCGGACCTCCTTCTTTATAAGTGGTAATATTTTATAATAAAACATAAAAAAAGCATCGATATTGGGTCTTGAACCCATACTTCCATAGAATAGGATCGATTTCTCATCAAGGTTTGTCTTGTAATTTTTGAAAAAATCAATATCTTGCCCAGTAGGAATAATTATTCTCTTGTTTTTTAAGGAAAACCCGGATAGATTTTCTTGATCGGCCCTGGAGATACAGATTATCAAGTCCGCAAGGTTTAAATGATTTATTTCCAGTTTTTTGTATTCTTGTAAATATCTCCTTTTAGAAAACGAAAGATTCTCTCCAAATCGGTTCCTGAACTCCTGGTTTTCTTTATCAAATAAGATATCATGGGAATCTACCACTTTTAGTTTAATATCTTTGAGCATCGAAAAAATTTTAGCCATATACCAGTATTCCACCTGTACGATATCGTACCTGCCTTTAAAAATGATATCGGATAACCGCGACAGGTAATACTTATGGGTGTAATAAAAATAATTGGCCGGATACTTAAATATATGGCGATAAAAAGAATATTTAAAAGCGTAAAAGCCGCGTTTTAATATATTGTCACGGGGATTTAACGCTGGTAAGGGAAAAAATTGGCTGCAGCAATCTTCCAGGTTTTTTCGAGATTCATTCAATTCCGCATCGTCTCTAACCCTGGTGACCACATCTACGCTGTGGTCATGCGATAATCGCTTAATCATATTGAAAACCCGGTCCTGGCTGGCCATTACCTTTGGAAAGAGGGAGATCGGATTGATGACCAGTATTTTCTTTTTTCTCATAGATGTCTCTCTATTGCTTTAAATATCCTTCCCGGTATTATCGTGTTCATACAATTGATCTTTTTATCACATTTTGGTTGATAACAGGCAATACAGTCACATCTGTCACTGCAAATGATTTCCCCGTTGTCAAATACATCCAATTCCCACGGCGATGTGGGACCTACAAGGGCAATGGTGGTTTTATCCAGGGCAATTCCGATATGCATTCCCAGGCTGTCAGGCGTGAAAAACACATCGGCAAGATCGATAAGTGCTGAAAACCGGAGGATGGAATTATCACAGCCGGCATCAACGATTAGGGGTCCAACTGCCTCTTTTATTTTTTGATTAAAATCCATTTCTCCAGGCCCCCCGAAGAGAATAATGCCGTTCTTTCGATCCATCTCCTTCAGCAGCTTTACCAATTGAATGTAGTTCTCTAAGGTCCATTTTTTGAGCTCCCATCTTTTTCCACCGCCGGTATTTATACCGATGATTTTCTTGAAATTGGCCAGGTTCTTTATTTTATAGAATTCACGGCCAAAGGATTTATGCTCTTCATTTAAAAAAATTTGCGGTTTTCTTACTGCCGATTTTAGGTTACAGATGTCGTATATAATTTCTTGATAGGTTTTCCGATTTTCCTTTTTTAACCGGTCATTCAAACCCATGAGGTACCAATACTCGGCTTCCTTATTTGAAGGGACCATTTGACCTGCTCGATTAGAGATGAAACCCAGTTTCTCTTTGCACTTAGCAATGGATAAAATCGTTGCACTTAGAGGATCGGAATCCAAATTAATTCCTACATCAAATTGTTCATTTAGTATAAATTCCAAGTAATTTTCTTCAACAGCATATTTTCTCCAGACATAAGGATTGTTCTCCAAAAGTTCCAGGGCGTTTTTCCTGGTAATCCATACAATTTCGGAGTTCGGGTATTTCCCTGTGAGTGGGGGAAGGATGGAAGTTGTCCTGAGGACATCGCCTAATGCATCGAGTTTTATAATTAAGATACTCCTCTCTATTTTTTGAAAGTCCAGGCAATTCTTGCACAGCCTCCCATCCTCTTTATGAAACCCGCAAGGCCTATTCCCTAAATAATACCTACAGTCAGTGTTAATTTTCATTTTTTTGACCTACTATTTGGTTTTAGCAACTCCCTGCCATTTTTTTTGAGAATCATTTTGTCTACTGCTTATCTACTGTATTTTCTTTTATCAAAAATACTTTGATAATGTTTCATATATTTCGATAAATTTTTTTGCTGCATTTGGCCTATGAAATATTTTCCCCGCCTGCTTACGATCCATTAAATTAATGCTGAGACGCCTTTCCAGGAAGTCAATGAGTTGGTTATACCATTGTTTATAAGCAAACTTATCAACCAGGACCCCGGCATGGTGCTGTTCCAGGATATCATCCACACCGCCGACACGCGTACAGAAAACCGGGGTTTCACAGGCAACAGCTTTTATTATGGATGTAGGGCCTCCCTCTGTAGTTGAAGCCGATATAAATAAATCCGATGCTTGATACAATTTGAGCAAATCACCTCCAACTAAAAAACCGGTAAATCTTAACTTGTTCTTTTTCAACAGGTGGGTGGAAATCCCTTTAAGGTATTCTTCATAGCTGCTTTCCCCGCGCCCTGCAAGCATAAGTATAAAATCGAAGTGATGTTTTTTTTCAATTTCAGTGAGAATTTCAACGATTCGATCGATTTGCTTGAGCTTAATAAATCGGGATGCCATAGACAAGACCGTGGTCGAAGGACCTATACCAAGTTCTTTCTTTACCTGTAATTTATTTTCTTTTTTGAAATAATTAAAATCACACCCTGAAAATATTCTTGCAATACCCACACTATTATACCTGGAAAGAGCTTCGATATTGGTGGAGTTTTGATAAACAAAGTATATCTTCTTATTCTTTAACAACTCTCTATGACGCCTGAAATAGAAAGCATTTCCCAACATATTCTTCCTGGGCCTCAGCATCTCTTTTGCCGGGATAGAGGTTGCTTTACCATGAAAATTAATCACTTTAGGTAAGTGATAAAATCGCCTGGCTATTTCCTGGTTTAAATAGTCTCCGAGCGTATTTTGATGTAAAATCGTATTTTGATGGGCTGTCTTGTTTAAGTATTCCAACATAGACGCGGACGAAATTTGCTCCATAACTTTTAATCCATGAAGGACTTTTTTCGACTTTGCAGGAAATGATTTATGCATGACGCCGGATTCGAAAGTGTGGGAATAGATTTTATCAGCCCTCAAATCAGGTCTCCATACTTCATATTCGATATGGCTGCTGATTTTTAAAATTTCTTTCCCGAACAAATCGGCGAAATCGCCTTCCCATATCCCTACCCAGGCCCCCCCTGGAGTATCCCAGCATATTTCAGGACGTTCATTATCGAGGTTACATCGATAAGCTGGCGGATGTTGAATAATATTTATTACTTTGAGTTTCATCATCGATAATATTTATTTAGCATCCCGCTCTTTCATCCCGCTTGTTTTGTGTTGGTTTATCATTTCGGATTTTATATAAGCTGCCATTTTTTTAACGTCGATCAATTCCCATAGTAGGGACCATTCCTGGCGGTGGATCAGCTTGAACGCCGCAGCCCCCCCCCAATACCCGGCAAAATAGAGCACGACAAAAAGTATTTTCATAACAAAAGTCAATTGGATTACCCTGTAAATCCAAAAAGCAATTATCGAAAAAATAGTACCGAACACCAGGAGCTTCAGGCCGGGAAGCACTTTTATTTTCTTTAACTTAGTCCGTAGGGAAAATATAAATAATCCTCCCAGGAAAATGTTCGATGCCGCCAGGGAAACTGCCAGCCCGATACTGCCCAGGTTCATCGTTCCCGGGGAGACCATGAACCAAGTCAGGGATAAAAAAAACAGCAGCTTGACGAAATACACTTTTGCCACTACTTTAAACAACCCACTACCGGTCAATGCATTTCCATACGGTATAATAAAGGTATATATGAATGCGGAGATGTTGATAATGGATAGAACCGGGATGGTTTTTACATACTCGAGTCCAAGGATGGCATTCACGATTACATCGGAATAGATAGAAAGGATAATGGTCACGGGAAATACAAAGGACAGAGAGAACTTTTCATATTTTTTGATAATGGAATTGATTCTATCGAAATTATTTTCAGAAATGGCACTGGAAAATGTTGGAAAAAACAATAATCCCACAGATGTTCCAATCATCAGGATAAGGCTGCCTATTTTAAAGCCAGCCACATAATAACCAACCTCAGCGGAATTGGATAAATATTGAAGTAGAACTTTATCTGCATATTGAGTAAATGAATTCACAATAACTATAATCATTACCGGGAACGAAATCAAAGAATACTGTTTTGCTAAATTCTTGTCGAATTTTCCAACAACATAATTCTTAAAAAGGATGAAATAGACAGGAGTAATTACAATTACAGCTATTAATTTAGAGAAAGCAATGGCCAAAGCCTTATATCCAAATAGTACAACGATTAACCTGAGCGACTGGAATACCAGGAGTTCAATAAAATCGGGAATATCCTGCTTTGCTTGTTCAGTTTTTGACATAAAATTTGTTTTAAAAATATAAAGTGCCCTGTCTAAAGTTACTGCAATTAATGTGACAATGATTACCTTTTCGTGGACAGGGCTTTCGAAGCGATAAGCAAAGATATATTTTTGAAATAGAAATATGCCTAGCACAAAAATGAAAAAGATGCCTACAAGAACTGCCTGGATTCGCATAAAGGTTCCGTTGCAGGTTGCCTCATCTTTCCCCTCAGAAACCAATTTGATATGGGCTACGCCCAAACCAAAATCAGAAATGAATATGAACATGGACACATATGCCATGCCAAAGGCAACGGTGCCCAGAACCGAAGCACCTGCGGCCCTGGCAACGACAATTGTCACCGCCACCTGGATTACCTGCATGAAAATTTTTGAAAAATAACTGAGAACCAATTTTTGAGTTAACATTTGCTTTTACGTCTTGACTTGTTTAATATATTTTGCCGGTACCCCTCCCACCTGGGTGTAAGGTTCCACATCTTTTGTTACCGCACTGTTAGGGGCAATGACCGAGTGATTCCCAATGGTTACCCCGGGATAAATGGTGCAATTTCCGCCAATGTAAACATTATTTTCTATTATTATAGGGGCAGTAGGGCGATATTTTTTGTCTTTTTTTTCCAATGGGATATCGTTTAAGCACATTTGAGCAGAAGAATGAGTCCACAAACCCGTGGATGGTCCTGCGATGTGTACATAATCACCTATTGTTATCGTATCACTAAAATCTAAAATATTATTCAGGCCAATATAAGATTCTTTACCGATAATAATTTTCGCCTCTCCATAACCGGTGCAAAGCACTCCTGCTTCTATACGAGAATTTTCCCGGATTGTAATATTTGAAATTATCGCCAGGTTTCCCACTCTAACATTTTTTCCCAACCAAACTTTTTTACCTAACTTACAAAAATCCCCCAGCCGGTTGTTTCCATTCAAAACAGCATCCTCGGCGATATAACACAACTTCCCAATATAATTATTCTTCCTGAATCTGAATTTCCTTATCGATTGGACAACGAAATATTTTAATAAAGATTTATAGTAACCTAAAACCATTTTACTAGCCGATTCAGTATTTTAAAGGTCACCGGTTTCCGGGAAATATAATAGAAAGGAACCGGGGTCCTGGAAAAGCCCAATTTAAACCTGGCAATATTGGGTAATCGTTCTTTCTCTACCACACATAAATCATAATAACGAGCCCCATTTTGTTTGGCCCATTTAATGACTTCCCACTGCAGGAGTTCCCCCTGACCCAAGTTAGGTACATTCCTTTTACCAGCTCCCTGCCAGTAGTGCACCACATGCTTATTACCAAGCAAAATAACACCGGAAATAAATTCACCGCTGCTCTCAGCCATTAAAACAGCCGCTTGCTTTTTCTTAAAATAAGTTTCCAATATACTTTTGTAGAATTTCTGCGGTTTTGTTTTTTCCACTGTTTTTTGAGTCTCTTTCATTAACGGATAATAGAGGTCAAATCCTTCAGGTCCGAAAAATTTTATCTTAATCCCTGACTTTAATGCTTTTCGAATCATATTCCTTCTTTTGCTGTGAATAATGTCTTCCCAGATATTTTCTTCAGCCAACGATAAATCGATAATCGCGGTTTGGCGGGGTTGGGTACCGGAAATATTATCTTTGTAAATATCTTCTTGGATTTGAAGGGTAGACCAGTAGGTAAGAGATTCATTGCAGGAGGGTCTGGTTACTTTTAACAGTTGGTTGATGGTCACCTGTTTACCATCAAATATCCACCCGCCATAGGGCACCTCAAATATAGAGGGATTTGAATAGGTTTTTTTCAATGGCCCCTTTTTTGTAGTATGCATCGGACAAATTCCAAGGATTTGCTCTTTGCTATTAATGGCAATCAAATACGATGATTCTGTGTTGAATACTTCAGATACGATTTTATTAAATTCAATTTCATGAAATACTAGGCCTCCGTAATCTTCTATGAATTTACCGATATCTTTTCTTTCCTTATTTATAATTGCGGCAATATTTTTCTTCGTCACTTTCATTTTTCATTAAATAAAATGTCTTATTGTGAATTTTTTGTTTTTGAATCCCCAATACAGACCAGAAAAAAAACCAGCCCAAATTTTCCAGGATTTTCTTAACTCAAGGTTTTTAATTATAAGTTTTATAGACGTTTTAAAAACATCTTTTCTAAAATGCAGCCAGAAATACCTTCTGAAAAAATCTGGGGGTTTATGTTTTAAAATAACCAACATAGGGTTTTTGACATCGTAATAGGCTTTTTTGGGAGACCTTTTACCAAGAGTCATACTATCCTTATGCCAGATTTTGGCATCAGGCGTGTAAATAATTTTATATCCAAGTTTCTTTGCTCTTGCCTGCCAATCGTATTCCTCACATTGTAAAAAAAATGTGGTGTCATACCCCCCGGTTTCCAGGTACAATTTTCTCCTCACCAGGGTATAAATATCATCTGCAAATTCTCTTTCACTTATTTCATCATATTGCCCCCTATCTTTCTCACGTACCCCAATATCCCCTCCATTCCAACGTACCGTATCACTTTTTTTGCCTACAGTCTGTAATATACCTGGATGATCGTAGTAATAAACTTTACCAGTTGTAAAACCGTTGGTTTCATCGATTTCAGCAACCTTTACAAGTTCGGATATCACCTTTTGATCAGCCTTTACATCATTGTTGGAAATCAACACATAAGAAGCATTGTTCTGATTGAAGGCATAATCGAGCCCAACATTGAATCCGCCGGAATATCCTAAATTCTTCTCATTTTGCAGGATAATCACCCCGGGGAAATTCTGTCTGACATATTCCACGGAATTATCAGTGGAACCGTTATCTATCATTACCACTTTAAAGTTTGGATAGTCATTGTTTAGATAAGAAGTAATGGAGTCCTCCATTAACTCTTTCCCGTTCCAATTTAGTAAAAGCACATAAACTTTTGGGCATCTCATTTTTCACCTACAAAATTAATTGCTATTATTTTTCCTATTATTGTAATAATTCTTGATAGTGTTTATCACTAAATCAATTTCATTATTTGTAAGAGCAGGGTAGAGAGGCAAAGTTAAAACTCTTTTCCAGACCGCTTCGGTAACCGGTAATCTCATGGAAAAGGGTTTATACATTTCAAAAAGATGGTTGGGGTAATAATGAACGCCTGTTGAGATACCATTTTTCCTTAGATACTCCTGGAGGTCATCCCTATAATCGGTTTTAATCACATAGTTATGATATGAAGGCGTCATATAACTTTTTATAGGAGGCAACTCAATATCTCCAACCCCTTTAAGGTTTTCCGAGTAATAATCCGACCATTTTTTTCTCTGTTCATTCATCCATTCTAGTTTTTCAAATTGAGCCAATCCAATGGCGGCAGTTATATCGTTCATATGGTATTTAAATCCAGGTTCCACCACATCGTAGAACCATGAGTACTGTCCAATATTCCGGTTAAATGTATCTTTTGTTATTCCCATCCACCTTAATTGCTTCAACCTTTCATACCAGTCATCGCTATTGCTTACAATCACACCCCCGTCACCGGTGGCCAAGTTTTTTACTGCGTGGAAACTGAAGCATGCAAAATCACCAATAGAACCCAGCTTTTTACCATTGTGTTCCCCCCCAAAAGCATGGGCGCAATCTTCTACTACAAATAAATGATGCCGTCTGGCAATTGCCATTATTTTATCCATATTACATGCCCTACCGCCATAATGTACCACCTGTATGGCTTTTGTATTAGCTGTAATAAGTTCTTCCATTTTTTCGGCATCAATGTTCAATGTATCCGGTTCAATGTCACAAAAAACAGGGATTCCTTCGCAGTAAAGAATGGCATGGTTGGAAGATACAAAAGTCATTGAAGGTGTTATCACTTCTTTATCTTTTATATCCAGGCACTTAAAAGCAAGATGAAGGGCAGCGGTGGCAGAGTTTAATCCCAGGGCATATTTGGTTCCTATATACCCGGCACATTTTTCCTCGAATTCCCGGGTTTTGGGACCAGGTCCCCACCACCCGGAATCCAATACCTCTTTTAAATATTCAATCTCTTTCCCAGTTGTATAAGGTCTAAATACCGGTATCATCCGTAATTCTCCTTTTATTTATATATTAAAATTCAAAATGAGGATAATATATTCAATTTATATACCCTAGTGACCTTAGTTCTTCATTTAACTTTTGGCTCATTTTTTCATTTTTAAAAACTCTCAAATCTTTCAAATTATCAATACCCATTAGATTAAGTAACTCTATTTCTAATTCTGCTAAAATCAAATTATTGTGAATTAATTTTTCTTTACCATTTAAATTCAAGCAATATAACTCTTTCTCTTTATTGGTAACATTATAGATAAACTTGTGTTTTCCATTACTAATTCCAACCTTACTTGTCCCCATCGTTTCAAAGTAAGATATTTCACTGTTACCTTTATTATCTCCTTCTAGTAATGGCAATAACGATTTTCCATCAAAGTTGAACTTTTCTTTATTTATTTGCAAAAGCTCTAATATAGTTGGAACAATATCAATACTGGAAACCATATGACTTATCTTAACTGGCTTTTTATTTAACTTTAACCAAGAACAATTCAATATTAACGGGACTTTTATCATAGGTTCAATTAAATCAACAGCATGCAAGAACAAACCATTTTCCCCAAGTGCTTCTCCATGGTCTGCAGTAAGTATATAAATATTACCACATGATATTTTTAAAAATTTATTAAAAAGTAAATCAATATTATCATCTATAAAAAGAACCTCAGAATCATAAAGCTTTATTAAATGTTTCAAGTCATCTTCGTTATAAAGTTTTTTGTTTTTGGCAAAATCTTTTAATTGTTCAACAGTTCCGTTTACTTTAAAATTGCCTTTTCCCTTTATATAAGCCCCTGGTGGATGATAAGGTGCGTGGGGATCCAAGTAATGTATCCACATAAAATAAGATTTAAATTTATTGTTATTAATATAACTTAAAGCACAGATGGTCTCGTCCTTTATAGGTTTCTTATTAAATAAGTTACTTATCTTGTATCTAAAAAACTCTTCAATGGATAATGACGAAATATCTATTCTTTTTTTAAAGCCCCTTGAAAAGCCGCCAGTTTTATAACCAGGCCCCCCAATCATAACACAATCAAAATTATTTCCTGATAATATTTCAGCGATTGTTTTCAAATTTGGATTCATTTTCGTACCAAAATTTCGTACATTTGTATGAAAAGGGAAAAAACCTGACAAAATTGAAGATAAAGATGATTCTGTATATGGGGCCTGGCAGTAAGCATTTGAAAAGAGAATAGAATTTTTAGCAAGATCATCAATATTTTTTGTATGAATTTCTTTATAACCATAACAGCTTAAATGATCAGGTCTGAGAGAATCAATTGATACAAGCAGTATTTGCTTACTTTCACTCATTTTAAAACGATTTTTTGTTTCTACCAATATCATCACCAATAAAATCGCTAATATGGAGATTACAATTTTCCTTTTTGTCCAGATTTTCAGATTACTAATGAATTTTAATAAAATATAGAAGGAAACAGACAAAAAACCAATAAAGATCAAGAGTTTGATAATTGAAAATAGACCAAAATTCTTTTTTAAAATATCAATTCTAAATTTTCTTTCAATATTATAAATCCCAAATAACAGTACTAAGAATAAATATTCAACATTAGTCACGATAAAAGAGTTATCTTTTTTATCACTTAACAATAACCGAGGAACACTAAAACCTAGTTTAAAAATGCATGTAATTAAAAAGTAAAACATTATTAAATTGAGAATATTGGGGGTTGAATATCCCGAAATAAAAAAAATTAAAAGCCACTCAATTTCTCCTAGAAAAATCGAAATAACGAAGGGATAAAAAAAATTATCAATAAAAAAGCTATTTTTAAAAAGAAAATATAATTTTAGTCTTTTCATACTGAGATTCCTTTCTCTATCTGAAATTTGTTATTATGTCTGGAGGCTTTTTAGACATTTCCGCTTTCAATGCTGCCCTTCCAAAAGATTCGGAAAAAGAGATAAAAATGATAATAAATATTAGTCTCTCTAAATCCACACTATATCCGAAAAATTGAAAAGACGTAAAATGTAATATCAAAGTTCCAAGGAAACCGATAGCCAGGACAAGGATTGAGGATTTAAAAGAGTTGTTGTAAGATAGGTATTTGTTAGTTGTAAAGGTCATATTAAAATGCATAAACCAAAAATATAGAAATAAAATTTCTCCAACGACTCCAACCTGCATTAATAAATTAAAATTTCCAACATGTTGATCGTAATATTTTTCACAAGTTGCAGAAAACCCCCATCCGAATATTGGATTTTTTCCAAATCCCTCTAAGACTTTTGGCAGCCTTTTATCTATCCGCTGCAAAGTGCCGCCGGCTGTCACATCACCCCCAATAAGATATTCAATCGTTGATACCCTTCGCCAAGTATTATCTACTGAATATGCAAACCTGGGGATAAATAAATAAGAGAAAAATAATATTAACATGATTAATGATGTATTAAATAATAATCTTGCCTTTTTTTTCACAATAAAAATTGAATATAGTAATAAAATTATTGCAAACATAACAATCCAACTTCTGGTAGCTGATATAAATATGGACAAAATACTAAGGCCCAAAATTATATATAAATATGATTTTTTACCTGGATAATCTTTTTTTTCAATTAAAAAGAGTGAAAAAATTAAACTAAAAAATATTAACATTTCTCCTCCCGCCATTGGCCTGATAAATGTGGAATGTCCTTGTATCTCCTGGAGTTGAATTATACTTGAAGTACCTTTGGCGGTCATAACAGAATATAAATTATTACCGGTATATAAATAAAGGAGTTGAGAGAAAATAATAAGAAACATAATCGGAAAAACTAAATGTATGAATTTGAAAAAATCTTCCTTTTTATATACAAGATATGGGAAAGAGATGAACAGAGTGAAGACTATAAATTTTCTAAAAGAAGATGTAAGTAGTTCAAAATTCATTCCATAAAAAAAGGATATAAGAAATAGAAATATTAAATACAAAAGTAAATAGATTAGTGGTTTTCTTAATATTAATTTTGTCCGTTTCCCTCTAGCCAATGCTTTTATAAAAGATGTTATAAAAAACAAATCAAAAAAATCAAATGAAACTCCAGTGGTAATTTTATAAAAAGGTATTCTATGAATATCGGTTGCTAGACCACCGTGAAATAATAAAGCAGGTTTTGCTATTAAAATAAATGCAAAAACAAACCATGAATAATCTTTTTTTGAAAGCCAAAATAAAAATAATAGTAATAAAAAATATAGTCGATTAATACCGGGCGACGTATAGTATACGAAAAATACGGTTACTAAAAATAATGAATAAAATTTTATTATTTCTATATTTAGAGGATTGCTTTTTCTTTTTATAATCATTTTAAAGGCTCTATAGTTAACATCCTCAAGAGTCTTTTTCTCAATAATCATATGCCTTTTCCCACATAACACACACTATGCCGTCACCTGATTTCTTACTTCCTTACTTCCTGATCTTACAGCCTTATTTATTAAACATATAAACAAAATGCCTACGGTGAAACCTAGAAAATTATATATCACATCGACCAGGTTGAAAGTTCGTTCGGGGATGAGTTTTTGATATAACTCACCCAGAAATGCGGCCCCCATTCCTATAACACCATATAAAAGCAGCATCCTGGATTTTAAATTTGAGTTTTTGCTGATCCTCCATAACATAAAGAGGATAGATAGGATAAAGTATTCCAAAAAATGAATGAAATAATCCAACCGGACAGTCGAATCAAATACCTTTATTTTGGGAGTTGGCAGATGGGGTATCGATGAAACAATGATGATCAATAAATACCAGGCAAAAAACAGGAATTTGTCGTTTCTTTTGATATAGGTATAAATACTCACCCCTGGTTTCTCCATTTTTTAAGCCCTGATTGCCCTGATCAACTCAGTGAGTCCTTCCTCGAACCGGGTAATAACGTGAAATCCCAGTTTTTCCTTTGCCCTGCCGATGTCGGCCAGGGAATGCTTGACATCCCCGGGGCGTTCTTTTTCAAACAAGGGTTCTATTGCCGTGCCCAGGATGCGGTTGAGGGCATCCACCAACTCCTGCAAGGAATAGCGTTGACCACAGGCAATGTTAAACACCTCACCGCCAATTCCTTTGGCCGTACAGGCCAGTAAGTTCGCCGCAACAACATTGGATACATAGGTGAAATCCCGCGACTGGCTGCCGTCGCCATAAATAACCGGCCTCTTGCCTTCGGACAGCAGGCGAATAAATTTCGGGATCACCGCACTGTATTGGGAGGTGGGGTCCTGGTTGGGTCCAAAGACATTAAAATAACGGAGACAAACCGTTTCAAGACCATATAATCTGGTAAATATCTGGCAGTAACGTTCCCCGGTATATTTGGACAATGCATAGGGAGACTGGGGTTGGATCGGCATATCCTCCCTCTTGGGCAAAGCCCGGTTGTCGCCGTAAATCGATGAGGAAGAGGCGTATACCACCCGTTTTACCCCGAATTCCTTAGCCGCTTCCAGGATATTCAACGTACCCAGTATATTCACATCATTGGTGGTAAGGGGGTCGTGAATGGACCGCGGCACAGAAGGCAAGGCCCCCTGGTGGAGTATATAGTCCATACCCTTAACCGCAGTCCGTACCACATGAAAACTGCGCAAATCTCCTTCGATTAATTCAAAATCAGGGTTCCCTTTAAATTCAAAAAGATTTTCCCGTTTACCCGTGGCAAAATTATCCAGTACCCGCACCTGATGTTTTCCATGCAGCAGCTCTTTGACGATATTGGACCCGATAAACCCGGCTCCACCGGTTACGAGATAAGAGTTTGTGGTATCTAAGTTCATGTATAGGTACAACTCCTTAATACTATGAATATAGATAGGCTTCCGCCATTACCCCTTTTGTGGTTTAACAAAAAAAACAGGCAATTAACATTGGGTTTCACTATCGAAAGTCTACCTTCTCCGCACCCATGTAACCGTCCAATTTCCGTTTCAACTTTTCCTATTCCCAGTCGCTACAATCAGCAGAGTAAATTATAGAGGATATTTTAACAGTTTAAAAAGTAAGAGTCAAGAAAAAACTAAAAAAAAATTATGGGTCTGGCTCACTTTGAATGGGTAACGCCTTTTTTTGCAGGTGTATCAATGCTTCGAGAACCCATACCAATCCACAACGATATTAATTTAATCCCTTAAGGACCAGTATCACCCCTTTTTACTATTATTTCACCCCTTTAAGAGGTGATACCAATCCCTGAAGCACTAATATCAAACCCTAAAGGTCTGATGCCTCCCCTTAGGGGGGGTGGATCTAATCCCCTTAGGGATTGGGATCATGCCTAAAAGGGTTGAACTCAATGCCTGAGGCTTTGATATCAAACCTTTGAGGATTGATATCACCCCCCGGAAGGATTGATTTTTAACCTCTTAAGGGATGATATCGAACCCCGAAGCTGTGAGATAATAGTAAAAGGGGGTGATATCATACCTTTTGGGAGTGATATCATACCTTTAGGGATTGATTTCAACCCTAAAAGGACCGATATAAGCTCAATAGGGTATAAAATGTAGGGAGACAGGCTTGATGCATATACCCACTTACACCAGGAAAAAGTGGTTTTGAAGACATATATTGTCTTCGACCACCAGGAACCTTTTTGAAAAAAGGTTCCTGGACCTCCAAAAACTTCTAGTAAAAGTTTTGCGGAGCTTTTTCAAAATGGGGCGGCGCCCCAACCCACCTTGCACGGCCCTGGGGTTTTCCTTCATCGTAGACGGCATCTCAGACCCTTGTGTTTTGAGCAAGCTATTTTTTAACCCTTTACCTTTAATCACAGATAGCGTATAATCCTAACCTACATCTACCAGCGGAGGTTATGATGAATACAAATCGATTACGCTTTGCGCCGTCTCCAACCGGCTACGTTCACGTGGGAAACGCCCGAACGGCTTTATTCAACTTCCTACACGCGGCAAAAACCGGGGGCGCCCTGGTCCTGCGCATCGAAGATACCGACGTGGAACGGTCCAAACGGGAATACGAAGAGAACCTTATCAAAGACCTGCAATGGCTGGGCATCGATTGGCATGAAGG
>Ga0315276_10000342_pt1 | contig 39459 bp, 33 predicted proteins | sample YL17G05_0_MG_FD_204542 | JGI IMG/M metagenome (GOLD analysis project Ga0315276, IMG submission 204542) | Sediment microbial communities from Yellowstone Lake, YNP, Wyoming, USA - YL17G05_0 | ecosystem: Environmental > Aquatic > Freshwater > Lake > Sediment | place: USA: Wyoming | collected...
TCGGCGGAGCGGAAAAAAACGGGCGGGCCGCCAGGGACCCGCCCGAACAGGAAACGCTCGCGGTGCGTCAGCCGATCGTCACCGGGATGAAGATCCGCGCGTCGTCGCGCTGCACCAGGAGGGCAATCGACTTGTTCGCCTTGCCGACCAGTTCGCGCAGCTGCTCCGGGCTCTTCACCGGCACGCTGTTCACGGACACGATCACATCACCCGCGCGCACGCCGGCCTTCGCCGCGGCGCCGGCCACTTCCTCCACCACGACTCCACCTGTCAGCTCTCCGGCCTTCTTCTCTTCCGGCGACAGCGGCCGCACGGCGACACCCAGCCTGCCCTTCGCGGCGAGATCCTTGCCTCCGGCCAGCGTCGTCTTCTCCTCGAAGCTGCCGACGGTGGCCGTCAACTCCTTCGCCTTGCCGTCGCGCCAGATCTCGAGCGTCACCTTGGCGCCCGGTTTCACCGCGGCGACCTGCGGCGGCAATTCGACGGAACGGCCGATCGCCTTGCCGTCGAACGTGAGGATCACGTCCCCCGGTTCGAGGCCGGCCTTGGCCGCCGCCCCGTCTCTTTGCACCGAGCTCACCAGCGCGCCTCCGGGTTTCTTCAGACCGAAGGTTTCCGCGAGCGCCGGATTCACTTCCTGAATCGTCACGCCGAGCCGGCCGTGCTCGACCTTGCCGTGCTGCTGGATCTGGTCTTTCACGTTCATCGCGACGTCGATCGGGATCGCGAAGGCCAGGCCCTGGAAGCCGCCGCTGCGGCTGAAGATCTGCGAGTTGATGCCGATGACTTCGCCGTTGAGGTTGAACAGCGGCCCGCCCGAGTTGCCGGGATTCACCGCCGCGTCGGTCTGGATGAACGACACCGCGGCGTCGCCCGGAAGCGCGCGCGACTTGGCGCTGATGATGCCCGACGTGACGGTGTTGTCGAGCCCGAACGGCGCGCCGATCGCGACCACCCACTCGCCCACCCGGGTGGTTTGCGGATTGCCGATCTTCACCACCGGCAGGTCCTTCGCGTCGATCTTCAGCACTGCGACGTCGGTCAGCTTGTCGCTGCCCAGCACCTTGGCCTTGAATTCGCGCTGGTCGGTGAGGCGGACCGTGACCTCGTCGGCGTTGGCGACCACGTGGGCGTTGGTCAGGATAACTCCGTCGGCGGTGACGATGAAGCCGGAGCCGACCCCCTGCGTCGGGCCGTTGTCCGGCGCCTGCTGCCCCGGGAAGCCGGGGAAATTCGGGAACATCTCGCCCGGGTCGGGCATGCCGCGGCCACCGCGCCCGCCGCGCGTGGCGGCCTTCTCGCCGTCCTGGGTGACGCTGATGTGAACGACCGCCGGGCCGTGCTTCGCCACCAGGTTCGCGAAGTCGGGGAGTGCGGCCATGGCGCCCATCGCAGGGGCGGGCGCGGTGGTGGCGACATTGGGGCCTGGGGCGGCCGTCGCGGTGTCCACACCGACGCGATCGGCCACCACCACACCGGTCGCGAATGCGCCGGCGACCGCCAGCGCGACAACACTGCGTTTGAACATGTTCGCTTGCATCGCTCTCTCCAGGGTTGGGGATCGGCGCCGGGAGCGTTTCACTCCGGCTGACCTGCAACATAGGGGCGAAGACTTAAGCGAGACTTAAGGTCCGGTCGCGCGATGCGAAGCCTGGACTTCGGTCGAACGTTGGCCCCGGGTTTCGCCCGCGCTCAACCCGGGCTGCGCGGCTCTGCGGCGGCGGGGAAGCGGACCGTGACGCCGAGACCCGGTCCGGCGGCGCCGGGGATGCCTGGTCCAAGGGCAACGGTTGCCCCGTGCCGGTCGGCGATGCTCTTGACGATCGCGAGGCCGAGTCCGCTGCCGGGAACGCCGGCCGCGTCCGGCGCGCGATAGAAGCGATCGAATACGCGCGCGTGCTCGGCAGCGGCAATGCCGGAGCCGGAGTCGCGGACCGACAGCAGCGTGGCGCCGTTGTCGCCTGCGCTCCCGATGTCGATGCGGCCGCCGGCCGGCGTGTAGCGCAATGCATTGTCGACGAGGTTGGACAGCAGCGTGCGCAGGCTGACGGCGTCGCCGGTCACCAGGGCTGCGGCCGCTTCGGAAGCGTCACCCCCCGCGGGCGCTCCAGTGATCCCGAGATCGATGCCGCGCGCCGCGGCCTGCGCGGCCGCGTCGGCGACGACCTCACGCGCGAGCGCCGCCAGGTCCACGCGCGCGAGCGGCCGATCGATGACCCCGGGCTCCTCGCGCGCGAGCGTCAGCAGCTGGCCGACCAGATGATTGGCGCGATCGAGACCGCTCCGCAGCTCCCCGAGCGCGGCGCGGCGTTCGGCTTCGGTCGTTGCCCGCTCGGCGAGCTGCACCTGCAGATGGACCGCGGTGAGCGGCGTGCGCAGCTCGTGGGCGGCGTCGGCGATGAACGCGCGCTGCGCGCCCTGCGCCGTGGCGAGCCGCGCGAGCAGTCCGTTCAAGGCATGCACCAGCGGCTGCACCTCGCGCGGCAGCCCGGATTCCGGCAGGGGTTCGAGTGTTCGGGGCGAGCGCTGGCCGACGGCGCTGGCGAGCCTGTCGAGCGGCCGCAGGCCGCGTGCGATGCCGAACCAGAGGAGCACGGCGAGAAACGGCACGATCGCGATGAGCGGGAGGATCGTTCGCAGCGCCATGCTGGCGGCGAGTTCGCGACGGACGTTCATCGGCTGCGCCACCTGCACCACCTGGTCGCCGGCGAGGGTCGTCAGCACGCGCCATTCGCCGCTGTCGTTGGTCACCGTGCGAAAGCCGCGTTCCGCCGTCTGCGGCAGCCGGCGCTGCGGCTGCGACAGATAGATCTCGACGCCGTTGCGGTTCCAGATCTCGACGACCAGCGCGTCATTGCCCGGCAATGACCCTGGCCCCGTGCCGGTGGCGAGCGGCATGCCGGTGACCGACGCGGCGAGTTGCGTGAGCTGGTAGTCGAACAACGCGTTCGCCTCTTCGCGCGCCCGGAGATAGGTTGCCACCGCCCCGATGACCACCGCGGTGAAGAGGCCGAGCGCCAGCCAGCCGACGAGTTCGCGCCGGATCGAGCGGGGTGCGCTGGTGCCCGCCGCGCTCATGCGGGCTTCACCATCATCCAGCCGACGCCGCGCACGTTGCGGATGGCATCGGTGGCGAGCTTGCGCCGCAGGCCGTGCAGGTGCACTTCGACCGCGTTGCTCTCGATCTCTTCGTTCCAGCCGTAGATCTTCTCCTCGAGCTGCGCGCGGGACAGGATCGCGCCGGGACGCTCGAGCAGGGCCTCGAGCAGCGCGAACTCGCGCGCCGACAGCGCCACCGGCTCGCCGTGAAAGCGGACCTCGCGGGTCGCGGATCGCAGCTCGAGCGCGCCGTAGGTGACGACCGGGTCGGCACGTCCGGCGCCGCGCCGGGCGAGCGCGCGGACGCGCGCGGCAAGCTCGTCCAGTTCGAACGGCTTGACGAGGTAGTCGTCGGCACCGGCATCGAGGCCTGCGACGCGATCGACGACCGCGTCGCGCGCCGTGAGGATCAGCACCGGGCGGCGGTCGCCGCGGCGGCGCATCGTGGCGAGGACGTCGAGTCCGGCCCGGCGCGGCAGCCCCAGATCGAGCAGCAGCACGTCGTGGACGTTCTCCTGGAGCGCCAACAGCGCGGCCTCGCCGTCCTGCACCCAGTCGACGGTGAAGCCGTCCTGCTGCAATCCGCGCTCGACACCGGCGCCGATCATCCGGTCGTCCTCGGCCAGCAGCAGGCGCATCGGAGCGGCAGCGTGACGTGCGGTCGCGGCGCGGTCAGGGCTTGGGCTCGAACTTGAGCGCCGCCGAGTTGAGGCAATAGCGTTGGCCGGTCGGATCGGGGCCGTCCTCGAAGACATGGCCAAGATGCGCGTCACAGGCGCTGCAGATCACTTCGGTGCGGCGCATGAATGGGCCTCGGTCTTCCTTCAAGCCGACATTCTCGGGAACGGCGGGCGCCCAGAAGCTCGGCCAGCCCGTACCGGACTCGAACTTGGTGTCCGAGGCGAACAGCGGCGCGCCGCAGCACACGCAGTTGTACATGCCGGCAGCGTGGTTGTCCCAGTACTCGCCGGAAAAGGCACGCTCGGTGCCTTGCTTGCGCGCCACGTCGTACTGCTCTCGGGTCAGCACGGCGCGCCATTCGGTGTCGGTCTTGATGACTTTCTCGGTCATGTGGATTCTCCTGCGGGTTCCGTTGCACTGCTCGGCGGTCGGGTGCCGGGCGGGCGACCTGGCGCGGGTTCCAGTATAGTCGAGGGTCCGACCCGGCCCACCCCGTTCTCCATTGAGCACCACCGCCGATTCCTCGTTCCGCCATGACGTCAAAGTCATCGGGCTGGTCGCGCTCGCCCACTCGCTGTCGCACTTCTTCCAGCTGGCGCTGCCGCCGCTCTTTCCGCTGCTCAAGGCAGAATTCGGTGTGTCGTACGCGGCCCTCGGGGTGCTGGTCGGCGTCTTCTACGTGTCGAGCGGGATCACGCAGTTCGGTGCGGGTTTCGCCGTTGATCGCATCGGCGCGCGACCGGTGCTGCTCTCGGGCATGGCGCTACTCGCCGGCGGCTGCATCATCGCAGGGCTCGCCCCCGGCATCGGCTGGCTGTACCCGATCGTCGCGCTGATGGGGGTCGGCAACGGCGTGTTCCATCCCGCCGACTTCGCGATTCTCAATGCCAACGTCGCGCCGCGCCGCCTCGGTCCCGCGTACAGCACCCACGGCGTCGGCGGCAATCTTGGCTGGGCGCTGGCGCCGATCGTGAGCTATACGCTCGGCGAAGCCTTCGGCTGGCGCGTCGCGCTGGCGGCGACGGGAGTCGGCGGACTCGCGTTCGCCGCGGTCCTCGCGACGCAACGGGCGACGCTCGACTGCCGCCACGTGGCGGGCGGCATGCGCCACACGCTGGCCGGCAGCCTGCCGCTCTTCCGGCAGCTGCCGATCCTGATGTGCTTCGCCTATTTCTGCATCTACACGATCGGCTCGATCGGGCTGCAGACGTTCGCGCCGTCCGTGCTGAACGCGGCCTTCGCGGTGCCGCTGACGGTCGGTGCCACCGTCCTCTCGGCGCTGCTGCTCGGAAGCACTGCCGGCATCGTCGCCGGCGGCGTGTTCGCGACGCGCACCGACCGCCACGACCGCATCGCGAGCGCCGGCCTGCTGGCCGGTGCGGTGCTGGTGGTCATCATCGCCACGTGGCCGCCCGCGCGCACGGCATTGCTGCCGTTGTTCGCGCTCACCGGTTTCGCCATCGGTGCGACCGGGCCGTCGCGCGACCTGATCGTCCGCGGCGCGACACCTCCCGGCGCCGCCGGCCGGGTGTACGGGTTCGTGTACTCGGGACTCGATCTCGGCGGGCTGGTGGGTCCCATCTGGTTCGGCTTCATGCTCGACCACGGCGCGGCGCGCGAGGTGCTGTTCGCGGTGGCCGGGTGCTTCCTCCTCGCGATCGGCACGGTGCTCCAGGTCCGGCGCGCCACAGGCTCGCACAGCGTCTCCGCGGCGCACTGAACAAGGGCAAGGAGCGCTCAATGGATCTCGGCATCGCGGGCAGGCGGGCGCTGGTGTGCGCCGCAAGCAAGGGCCTGGGCCGGGGCTGCGCGCAGGCGCTCTCGGCCGCCGGCGTCGGCGTCACGCTGGTTGCGCGCAACGAAGCGCCACTGCGGCAGGCGGCCGCAGAGATCGGGGGGCATACCGGTCATCCCGTGCACTGGGTCCTGGCCGACATCACGACAGCGGAAGGACGCGCCGCCGCCCTGGCCGCGTGCCCCGACCCCGACATCCTGGTCAACAACGCCGGCGGGCCGCCGCCCGGCGATTTCCGCGACTGGGATCGCGACGCGTGGATCCGGGCGCTCGACGCGAACATGCTCACGCCCATCGCGCTGATCAAGGCCACGGTCGACGGGATGATCGGGCGGCGGTTCGGGCGCATCGTCAACATCACGTCGGCGGCGGTGAAGGCGCCCATCGACATCCTCGGGCTCTCGAACGGTGCCCGCAGCGGCCTCACCGGTTTCGTCGCGGGCGTCGCGCGGAACGTCGCGCGCCACAACGTGACGATCAACAACCTGCTGCCCGGACCGTTCGAAACCGACCGCCTGCGCTCGACGTTCGCGGTCCGTGCCAGCGCTGCCGGCCAGCCGTACGCTGTTGTCTACGCGGCTGGCAAAGAGGCCAATCCCGCCGGCCGCTACGGCACGCCGGAGGAATTCGGCGCCGCCTGCGCGTTTTTGTGCAGCGCGCACGCCGGCTTCATCGTCGGGCAGAACCTGCTGCTCGACGGCGGCGCGTACCCCGGCACCTTCTGATCCGCGGCCGGTGCGTGCTCCGGCGCGCACCGTTCGCTTTACCGAAACTGCGATGATCGACCTCTACTACTGGACGACGCCCAACGGGCACAAGATCACGATCTTCCTCGAGGAAGCCGGGCTGCCGTACACGATCAAGCCGGTCAACATCGGCCGGGGCGAGCAGTTCGCCGCCGACTTCCTGCGTATTGCGCCGAACAACCGCATTCCCGCCATCGTCGATCACGCGCCGGCGGACGGGGGCGCGCCCTTGTCGCTGTTCGAGTCCGGCGCGATCCTCGAATACCTGGCCGAGAAGACCGGCTCGTTCATTCCGGCGGACCTCCGCGGCCGCTGGGAGTGCCTGCAATGGCTGTACTGGCAGAAGGCAGGCCTCGGTCCGATGGCCGGCCAGACGCATCATTTCAGGCTGTACGCGCAGGAGAAGATCCCCTACGCGATCGACCGCTACGTGCGCGAGACCGGGCGGCTCTACGCGGTGCTGAACAAGCGGCTCGCCGAGCGCGAGTTCGTCGCCGGCGGCTACACGATTGCCGACATGGCGAGCTACCCGTGGATTCGTCCGGAGCGCCAGGGGCAGGACATCGACGATTTCCCGCACCTCAAGCGATGGCACGCGACGATCGCCGCGCGGCCGGCGGTGCAGCGCGCCTATGCGCTCGCAGGCACCGTCAACACCCAGCCGTCCGTGAACGACGAGCAGGCGCGCCAGGTGTTGTTCGGGCAGAGCAAGGACACGATTCGCTGACGGAAAAGCCGGGGACCGCCCGCAGATCGGGCAATCCCCGGCTTTTCCGTCAGCGCCGCGGCGGGAATGCGACCACGCCGTTGACCGACGCCATCGCGCCGGTGGCGCGCTCGAGCGCCGCGTCGACGTCGAACCCGATGTCGCCGTCGGGCTCGGCGCGGCCGGTGGCGCGCGCCGCGCCAAAATCGAAGAGCGAGCGATCCATGAGGTGCGACGGCACGACGGTCTCGAGTGCGTTGCAGACCGACTCGATGCGGCCCGGAAACCGCTTTTCCCAATCGCGCAGCATCAGGGTCACCTGCCGGCGCTGCAGGTGTTCCTGCGATCCGCACAGATTGCACGGAATGATCGGAAACCGCATCAGGTCCGCGTAGCGCGCGAGGTCGCGTTCGCGCACGTAGGCGAGCGGCCGTATCACCACGTGCCGCCCGTCGTCGGAGACCAGCTTGGGCGGCATCGTCTTCAGCTTGCCGCCGAAGAAGAGGTTCAGGAAAAAGGTGGCGAGGATGTCGTCGCGATGGTGCCCCAGCGCGATCTTGGTCGCGCCGAGCTCGCCTGCGACGCGGTAGAGCACGCCGCGACGCAGGCGCGAGCACAGCGAGCACATCGTCGCGCCTTCGGGAACGACGCGCTTGACGACGCTGTAGGTATCCTGTTCGGCGATCCGGAACGGGATGCCGAGCCCTTCGAGATAGCGCGGCAGCACGTCGGCCGGGAACCCCGGCTGCTTCTGGTCGAGGTTGACGGCGATCAGTTCGAACGCGAACGGCGCGCGGTCCTGCAGCGAGCGCAGGATGTCGAGCAGGCCGTAGCTGTCCTTGCCGCCCGAGATGGCGACCATCACCCGGTCGCCGGGCTCGATCAGGCCGAAGTCGCCGATCGCCTCGCCCACCTGGCGGCGCAGGCGCTTCTTCAGCTTGTTCGCTTCGAATTCGGCCTTGCGCGGATCGCGGACGTGCGCTGGCGCCGGGACGCTCGCGGCGGCTCCGGTGGCTTGGGCGGGAAGGGCGTCATCCATCGGGGCCGAGAAGGGCGAGGTGGCAATTTTCGAGGCGCGGATGTTAGCATAGCCCACTTCGTCCCGTACCATTCCCCGGTCTTCCGGCGCATCCGATGCTCACGATCCTTGTCGCGAATCCCAAGGGCGGCAGCGGCAAGACGACGCTTGCCACCAACATCGCGGGCTGGCTTGCCGGCAAGCGCCAGCGGGTGGTGCTCGCCGACCATGACCCGCAGCGCTCGGCGACCGAGTGGCTCGCGCGCCGGCCGCCGCTGTTCCCGCCGATCATCGGCCTCGCCCCCGACGGTCGGAAGAAGGAACTCAAGGGGTTCGCACCGCAGTGGCTCGTCGTCGACACGCCCGCGGGACTGCACGGCGACGATCTTGCCGACGCCGTGCGGCGCGCGGACATCATGCTGGTGCCCGTTTCCCCGTCGGCCTTCGACATCGCGGCCGCACAGCACTTCCTCGCCGCCATCGCCGACCTGAAGGCGGTCAAGCGGGGCGCGCTGGCGCTGGGACTCGTCGCGATGCGCGTCGACAGCCGGACGACGAGCGCGGGCGAGCTCGACGCGTTCCTGAAAGGCGCGCATTACCCGCTCGTCGCGCACCTCCGCGACACGCAGGTCTACGTGCACTGCGCGCGCGACGGCGCCTCGGTGTTCGACCTGCCCCGCTCGCGCGGAGAGCACGACTGGGAGCAGTGGCGCCCGCTCACGCGCTGGATCGGCCGCCACGCGGCAGACTAGGAGCCTGTCGGATTTGGGGGTTCGAAAGCGAAACGATGGGAGAGCGAGGACAGATTTTGAGGATTTCGACGCACCTATCGGGAATAGGTAAGGAGAAATCGGCGAAATATGGACCGTTCTCCCACCGTTGCAGCCGAATCATCCTAAGTCCGACAGGCTGCTAGCGTACTGCTTCGCCAGCAGGCGGATTGCGCAGGGCGCCGCCGGTTCTTGCGGCCGCCCGCTCTGATTGCCCGCGGAAGTCCGTTACCGCAGGATTTCCTTCCAGGTGATCCGACGGAGCTTGCTCGACCCCGAGATCGGCAGCCGGGTGACCGCCAGCGAGTTGTCGGAACCGTGCGTCAGCGCTTCGATCATGCCGCTCGCCAGCATGGCGATGACCGGCTGCGACGCGAAGCTGGCGCCGAGCTGCTTGCCGGACCATGGCGTCTCGCCGGCCTGGAATCCGGAGGCCTGCAGCTGGCCGCCGTGCGCCGCGTCGACCACGTAGATGTAGCTCTTGGCGTTGCACGCGGTCGGCGACGGCTGGTTGGTCGCGAACACGATGGCGCCGAACACCGCGTTGAGGTCGTCGGTGAGCCGTTCGCCGGTGCCGGGCAGATCGAAGAACCACCCCTTGTAGGTCGACAGATCCACCGCGTCGGACGGGATGTTGCGGACCGCGCCCGCGCCAACGACCGGGATCTTGCGATAGAGTGCGGTGCGCGGCGTCGCCACCGTCGGAGTTGCCGTGCGGTCGTCGACCACGGCGTAGATCGACTGCGTCTGCGTCGTGGCGACATCGCTCTGGCCGATCAGGAGGCCGGTGCCCACGATCGCGAGGCGCTTGGTCTGCGCGACGACGAGTTCGGGGGCTGCGCTGATGGGTTGCGGGTTGCTCGCCGCGTCGGTGAACGATGCCAGCTTGACCATGTTCCACGCGTTCACCGCGCCGGAGAGGTCGAAGCGCCAGAGATTGCCCAGCAGGTCGCCGCCGTACACGAAATCGATCGTTGCGTCGGTGCTGCCGCTCTCGGCATAGGCGGAGATCTGGCCGAGACCGGACGGCGTGGTGGCACTCCCGGCGGTGGTTGCAATCGCCTTGATCAATGCACCGGTGCCCGCGTCGAGGACGAACAGGTAGCCCTTGCCGTCGCCGGCGGTATTGTTGTAGCCGGAGGTGACGAGCGCGACCCAGCCCGAAGCGGTGGTCTTCGCCAGTATCGGCCGGCCGAACGTGAGCCCGATGTTGTTCCTGACCGTGGCCGTCGTCGACGCGTTGGGGAATTCCCACATGACCTTGGCGGCGATGGCGACCTCCGCTTCCGTATCTGGCGGGACCGGGCTGGTGACGTCGAGCGCGTAATAGCCATTGCCCCCGGCATTGAGCCCGGCCACCAGCGCGGTCTTCCAGGTTCCTCCCACGTAGATGTCGCCGATCGTCGGCGTGCCGTCCACGGTGAATTGGTGCGAGTAGGCGGGATTGGTCAGCGCGTTGAGGCTGCCGGCGACGATGCCCGGGATGTAAGCCCAGAGTTCCGCGCCATTGGCGGCGTCGAACGCATGCAGCATGCCGTCGTTGCCGGCGGCATAGATCATGCGCCGGCGGCCCGCGATGTTCTCGGCGAAGGTCGCGTAGCCGGTGTCGCTGTAGGTGGCAAACGCGTCCTTGACGACGGTCGGCTGGGCGCTGACGATATCGCCGAGCAGGTAGTTCCGGGTCCGGTACGTGGTGCCCTCGCCGGTCCGATCGCCGCGCAGGTAAGCGACGACGGCGGCATTGTCCACCGGCGAAACGCTGGGCGTGTCGAGCCGGGCGAGGTAGGACGCCGGCAGGTTGGCGACCTGGAACGGGACGCCCACCGAACCGTTGTAGGTGACGATCACGCGGCTGGCGGGTGTTCTGGCGGTGAGCTGATCGCGGGCTTCCCAGATCTGCGTCGCCGACGTCATGACCACGGCGCCGGTATTGACGTCGATGGGGAAGGCGGCCAGCTCGCCGCTCCAGTACTGGCCGTTGTAGCTCGACACGTAAACCGTGTTGTCGCCGGCCCGCACGTTGACGTTCGACACGGCCACCGACGCATCGGACCCCGAGCGCAGCAGCATGGCGGCGACGATCTGCCGCAGCGTGGTGACGAGGCTGCTCGAATCCTTGACGGTGAACATCGAACCGCGGCTGTTGATCGTCGCGTGCCAGAGATCGTCGACGGCGGTCGGGCTGTGGTCGACATTCGGGGACGGCCAGGTCGGGTAGTTGAGGTAGGGGTTGGTCGCCTGCGCCGTGCCCTTGCCGTAGATGGTCCCGATCGACCCGATCGTCAGCGCATAGGTGCTCATGTGCAGATTCGGGTTCTTGTCGGCACTGGGCGACGGGTCCGTCGGGTCGATCGACAGCATGCCGGCGGTCAGGTCCGTGCGCGGATTGCGCGTGTAGTAGGCGGCGGCGATATCGGCGAGCGTGCCGGCGGTCGTGGTCGTGAAGGGGCGGGCGTTGATCCAGGTACTCTGGCTGTAGGAAAGCGGCGTGACATTGCCGGTGTTGGCGAAGCCGTCGGTCACGATGAACGCGTTGTTGCGCTGGCAGGCGTACTGGATGATGCTCGAGTTGTTCTGCAGCTGTTGGCCGATGTAGTCGAGGGTGGCGCGCGTCGGCGTCCCGCCCGAGCTCTGGCTCATGTAGAACGCGCCGAGCAGCGCGCGGACGTTGGTGCTGTCGGCCGTGGCGCCGAAATCGTACATCGTGATGTTGGCCGGATTGGCGCCGTTGAAATAGGTGGTGCCACCGCGGAGGCCCTTGATCTGCGAGAACACCTGGCCTGCCGCGCTGGACAGCATCACGTCGCGCTTGCGGTAGTAGCTGAACCAGTTGGCGAAGTTCTGGCTTTCCTGGGCGTAGGTGCGGCCGCTGGGGAAGCCGGGCGCGGCGGGAAAGGTGTTGCCGGACTTGATTTCGTAGCGCCGCAGCTTCTTGCCGTCGGGGGTGGTGGCGCAGCCGGGGGCCGCGCCCGTGCAGGTGCTGTCGACCATGTAATACGTCGCCGGGAAATAGGGGATCGCGACGTCGTAGTAATCGCCCGACGCGATGACGATGTCCGTCGTCACGCTGGTGTAGCTGCCGCCGTTCCTGCGGGCCTTCATCCCCGACACGCTCGCGCCGGGAATCGTCATCCCGCGGACCATGCGAAAGGTGAAGTTGGCCGCGGTCCAGTCGCTGTTCGTCGAATCGAAGCTCACGGTGAGATCCATCGTCTTCGGGCTGCCACTGGTCGGAAACCAGGGGTGGCTGCGCGCCGCCGCTGCCGGCGCATTGCTGAAGGTGCGGAGCGCGCTGCTGATGTAGGCCGGGACCCACGGCGTGTAGTTGACCGCCGGGTTGTAATAGAGCGGGTTGTAGGCCGCGCTGCGGAAGTACGCGTACGCCGGCAGCGGCGGGATGGCGTAGTGGGATCCGGTCCCGTCGGTGAGTTGCCGGGCGTCCGTTGTCGAGCCGTTGGGAAAGAGATACGAGTATTTCTGCCACCCCGAAGTATTCGAGTTGCTCGCCGCACCGGCGGTGTTGAAGGCGAACGTGCCGGCAGTCGTATCCCAGAACCGCTGCGAGGTGGTGTCGATGTTCCACCATGCCGCGCCGTCGTTCGTGGGCAGCAGGAGCTCGAAGTCCATCGAGCCGGAATCATCGATCCCGAAAATCACGTTGGGCGTCGCCGATTGCGCCTGCGACGACATCGGCAGCGACGAAATGTCGGTGGCCGCGGCGTGTGCCAGCGGCGAGAACGAATGCAGCGCAACGCATGCGACGATCGTGCGCACGAACCCTTGGGTTGTCATCGTGTTTCCGGTCATTTGCTCACCACCGCCTGGATGAAGCTTTCGCCGCTCCGGGGGCCGACCACGCGCGCGGTCACGCGGAAATAGACGGGCGCCTTCGGCAGATAGAGCGGCGCGCCGACCTTGTGGCTCGACGCCTGCCCGACGGTGGGCGCGATCGAGCACTGCACCGCGCTGTCGGTTACGGGAAGCGGCGCGTCGCACAGGCGGTCGATGAGGTACTGCACTTGAAACGCGCCCACCTGCCGGGGCGCGGCGACGCTCCAGTCGGCGGTGAGCAACCCATGGGCGTCCACGGCCTGCTGCGTGGCGAAATAGGACCCTGCCACGTTGGCATCGAAATTGGTGATGCCGGACAGCGCCACCGCCGCGGCCTGCAGGCCGGCATCCGCCGCTTCCACCGCCGCCTGCTTGGTCGCCGTGTTGTTCGAGATCGCACTGGCGGTATCGGTCGATCGCAGCAGCGACAGCGCGCCAAGCAACAGCACGGCCATGCCGATCAGGGTGATGATGAGCGACCCGCCGTGCTGCCTGGTCATGATCCGCTCACTCCGAAAATGACGTTCTTCAGCGGAATCACCAGGGTCAGCACGCGATACCTGTAGCATCGCCAGTTCGAGTTGCCCGAAAGGTCCAGCGCCGGCCCGCCGGGCCAGGAGGTCGGCGCGACGGTCGTCACATCGCACTCACCGCCGACGACAGAGGGTTTTTCCGGATGCTGCGAGCGGGCGACTGCGGCGATGCGAATCGCGCGGATGGTTGTGACGTGCGCTGCGTCCAGCGGGTTCGCCCACGCGTCGGTCGCCGGCACCCATTGCTCGATCTGGGACGTCGTCCCGTTGCTCGTGCCGTACCAGGCCTTCAGCAGCGCCACGTTGTTGGCGACCACGTCGACCTCGTTGGTGATCAGGTTGACGGCTTCCAGATTGCCGCCGGTCACCCGATAGGTCACCCAGTTGAAGGTGATCTGCCCGATGTTGTACACCAGGCTCCCGGCCGGATAGGCCGGCGCGTTGGCGAATGCCGCGCCGGGACTGGACGGATTCCACGTCGACGTGGTTGCGTGCGCGATATCGTAGCCAAATCCCGACGCGGACGTCCCCGTCGCCTGCATCAGCGTGCAGGGGAGGTTGTCCGCCGGATTGGCGACGACGAGGAAATCGTTGACCGCGATCCCGCGAACGTTGGCAGTCTTCAGCACCGATGTGGCGGCGGGCATCCCGGCGATGAGGGGAATGCCGTTGTTGGCCAGCACCGAACCGCTATAGGCGATGGTGATGCTGTCGGAGTCCTCATCCTCGCCACCGGCAGTGATGACCACCGGCGCGATCGCCGTGCCGTTCGCCACCGTGCCCCCCTTGTAGATGTTCATCGTGGGGCAGACCGTCTGGCCGTTCAGTACGACGCCGATGCCGGACGCCTTGACGTCGTGCTGGATCGCGAACAGACCGCCGATGCCGGTTTCCAGCGCGCCGATGCCGCTGACCTGCGCGCGGCGCTGCGCGTCGACGAACCGGAACGAGCTGTACACCGCGAGTGCCACCAGCAGGCCGACGAACAGACCGACCATGAGGTCAACTATCGAAAAGCCGCGCTGCCGGCGCACGTCAGAACCCGGGATAGAGGTTGGTGATCGACACGTAGTTGTGTTGCGCCGGCTCCTGCGGACGCTGCCAGAGGATGGTGACCGTAAGCATCCCGTCGTTCGCGTAGGTCACCGTCGGCGGTGCGGCGGTGGCGCCGGGGAAGGCGGCGAGTGCGCGCGTCCGCCAATCGGCCACCGCGGCGGTCGCAATGGCGCTGCCGCACTGGCCCGGACCGGAACTCGTCATCCGGTAACAGTCGACATTGGCCGCGTCCGCGCTGGCGAGCCCGATCAGCTCCTCCGCCATGTAGCTGGCCTGGGTCCGGAACTGGGCATGCGTGCTTTGCTGCATGAGCTGCGTCTGCATCCCGGCCAGCCCCAGCATTCCGAACGCGAAGACGCCGATGGAGATGAGGGCCTCCAGCAGCGATGAACCTCGTTGATGGTTTTGCATGGCGTTGGCTCCTAGCATCCTTCCGGCTTCGACGATGCCTGTGCGGGGTCGCACATCCGGATGTTGCCTCCGCGAACGGCGGAGATGCGGAGGCAGCGGGCAGGCCCGCCGCTCGCGGCGCACGTGCCGCCGGTTTCCGTCACGTTCACCGTGAACGGCCCCGCCGTCGTCAACCGGCCGGCGCCGTTGAAGGCGATCTGATCCGCGCTGGGCTGGGCGGTCACCAGGCTCTCGGCGGCGTAGGGCGACCGGCTGGCGACGGTGACGGCCGCGATCTGCCCGCTGGCCGGCACCACGACCGACCAGCCGGTCCCGTTGGGAACGAAGTTGACCGTGCTGTTGCGGCGGATCGCCTCCATCCGGGCGCGGCTCAAGCCGTCGCGCACCTGTTCGGCAACGCCGCGAATGCGCGCGTTGTTCATGTACTCGCCGGCGGACGGCATGGCTGCAGCCAGCAGCAGGCCCATGATCGCCACGACGATCAGCGTCTCGAGGACCGATATGCCGCGGCAGCGCATCAGCAGTCCGTCGGCCGCGACAGCCAGCACGATTTCGGCAGTCCGGAGGCGTATGGGTACGCGGTGGTGGAATTGGCGCCGCTGGCGTCGGTGGCGTACGTGTAGCCGGCCATCGTGCCGACGCCGGTCGCCGTCGCCGTGAACCCTTGCCCGGAATTGGTCAGCGCGCACGTGTATTGAAACTGGGGGGTCGCCGCAGGCGCGCTCACCCCGCAGTTGCTGACGCCATAATTGTTGCTGTCCTGATAGAACTGTTCGAGCCGCATCTTGTACGTGCCGAGGCCTTCGAACGCTCCTGCAAGCTGGCCCCGCCGCACGAAGTCGCTATACGAGGGCAGCGCCACCGCGGCGAGAATTGCCAGGATGGCGATCGCGATCAGCATCTCGATCAGCGTGAACCCGCGCAGGTCGTTCACGCTTGGCTCCATCGCACCCGTTGCGGGCGAACGAAGTGCCGCGTCGGATCGCGCGGTGCGGACGCGCCGACCGCCGATCAAGTGCCTGTTTGCCGTTTCGTCGAATGCCATCCGCAAGCCGGTCATCGTCTCGGTCCCCAGAACGGGGCTTGCCGGCGAGCGATGTGGCGCAGACAGCCGGGAACCGGAAGTTGGTTCCCGCCAAGTCAATCAGCACTGCGCTGACTGGCAACCCCGCTACCCATCGCGTGCGAGCGTGTGGGCCGGAGGCTTTGCGTCACCATCTCTCGATGGTTTTGCCCATTGAAACACTTGCTGTCGACCCGTCCGCTGCGTCGTGACGACTGAAGCGATTGCGACGCGGTGTTGCGGATCACTTGATCCCGGCGCTGCTCCGGTTGCGGACCGCTGCGCTGGTCTTCGTCCGGTTCGGTTTCCGTCAGGATGCTGGTGTCATTATATAGCTCGTTCGGACCGATCGGGGGTTGCCGTTCATCGCCCCGTTTTGGCCGTGCATCGCCGGAACGAGCTGGATTGAACGGCAGTCGTCCCCTCGAAAACCCCCGATTTCATGATGGCGCGCCGTCGGAAAATCGGCATCAAGCTACACGGAAGCCATCGATGTTGTCAACATGAAGCCTCCTCTTTTCCCGAGTCCGGACTTGATATCGATCAAATTCCGGCGAAATGGCAAACTACGACGCGCCTTGCGCCGCACGGGCACCTCGTCCGGCGGCTGCGGGCGCGGGTGACCGCCGCAAACAGAAACGCCGGCGTCTGCCGGCGTTTCCGAGGCCTTTCCAACGGGCACGGACTTACTTCTTGACCGCTTCCTTGGTGGTGTCGGTCGCCTTGGTTGCGGCATCGACGGCCTTCGCGGCCGCATCCTTGGCCGCGTCAGCCGATGCGGCTGCAGCGTCCTTGGTCGCGGTGGCGGCGTCCTTGACAGCGGCGCCGGCCGCCGCGGTGGCGTCCTTGGTCGCGGCGGCAGCGTCCTTCGCGGCGTCCCCGGCCTTCACTGCGGCTTCCTTGGCCTTTTCAGCGGCTTCCATTGCGGATTTCTTCGCCGCGTCGGCGGCCGTTTTCGAATCCTGGCCGCAGGCTGCGAGTGCCAGGACGGCGGCTGCGACAAGGGCGAGCAGGCGGAAATTCATCGGTTTCTCCCATTTTCGGCATGGCTGGCAAGGTGCGCGACAGCGACCTCTTGACCAGTCGGCAATAATACCGTGCCGGCGTCAGGATGTCTGCTGCAAGACGGCACCGTCGCGGTTGGCGGCGGCATCGACGGCGGTCCCGGCGATCGTGGCGGGGTAACGGCCGCCGCGCGATCCGTGAGCGGGCCGCGCCGCGTCTGCGTACGGGTGTCGTTGTCCCTGGGCGAAGCGGGGTGGCGATGCCCCGGAGCGCCGGGGTTCAGTCGCCGCGGGCGCGCCGCCGCTCCCGCAGCGCGAGCAGCAGGCCGCTCCCCACGATCACCGACATCCCGACCGCCGACCACCGGTCAGGGGTCTGGCCGAAGATCGCGTAGCCGAACGCGGTGGCCCAGAGCATCTGCAGGTAGGTATACGGCGTCAGCATCGACGCCGGGGCGAGCGTGAAGGCGCCGATCAGGGACCAGTGGCCGACTCCGGCGAGCACTCCCAGCAGCGCGAACAGCGCCCCTTCACGCACCGTCAGCACGTCGCTCGTGAGGCCCCACGGCAGCGCCAGCGTCATCGCGACCGTGCCCACCAGCGCGCTGTAAAAAAGCAGAGTGCGCGGGTCCTCGTCCGCCAGCTTGCGCGTGAGCATCGAGTAGAGTGCATTGGTCAGCGCGGCGGCGATGAGGAGCAGCACCGCCGGATGAAAGACCGCCGACCCGGGCCGCAGCATGATCAGTATGCCGGTGAAGCCGACGATCGAGGCGACGATGCGCGCGCGCGTCGGCGCCTCCCCCAGCACGGGCTTTGACAGGATCACGACCAGGATCGGGGCCAGGAACGTGATCGCCGAGCCCTCGGCCAGCGGCAGGAAGCGCAGGCCCCCGAAAAAGCAGACGGTCGCTGCGAGCAGCAAGGCAGAGCGGACGAGCTGCAGGCGCAGGCGGCGGGTGCGCCAGAATCCGGGCCCCGCGCGGTGCCAGGCCCACGGCGTGACCACCAGCATCTGCCCGGCGTAACGCGCCCATACGACCAGGAACAGCGAGTGGTCGCGGACAAGGAATTTCGCCGTGGCGTCGAGCGAACTCAACATGAACCCGGCCAGCAGGAAGAGCGGCAGCGCGCGGCGCAGCGGGTGATCGTGGGCGGGGTGCGTCACCGGCGGAGTGTAAACGAGCGCGGATGACCCGTACGCCGGATGCTCCGCGATTTCGTATGAGCCCGGGTTGAGCGGAGCGAAATGCGGGTCCGATCTCCGGGGCGGATTTCCGTCCCGGGTTTCGCGTTCGCCCCGACCCGCGCTATGCCACCAGCTCGCGCAGCACGAACGGCAGGATACCGCCGTTCAGGTAATAGTCGACCTCGATCGGCGTGTCGATGCGCAGCAGCACGGGCACGTTCTGCGTCGTGCCATCCTTGCGATGAATGGCGAGCGTGACGTCCATCTGCGGCTTGATGCCGGCCGCGAAGCCGGTGACGTCGAAGGTCTCGTCACCCCTGATGCCGAGCGACTGCGCGCTGTCGCTGCCCTTGAACTGGCACGGCAGCACGCCCATGCCGACGAGGTTGGAGCGGTGGATGCGCTCGAAGCTCCGCGCGATGACCGCCTTGACGCCGAGGAGCTGCGTGCCTTTCGCGGCCCAGTCGCGCGACGAGCCGGTGCCGTACTCCTCGCCGCCGAACACGACGGTCGGCGTGTTCTGACCGACGTACTTCATCGCGGCGTCGTAGATGAACATCTTTTCGCCGGCGGGCTGGAACAGCGTGACCCCGCCTTCCTCGCGGGTGCCGTCGGCGCCGGGCGGGAGCATCAGGTTCCTGATGCGCACGTTGGCGAACGTCCCGCGCATCATGATCTCGTGGTTGCCGCGGCGCGAACCGTAGCTGTTGAAATCCGACCTGCGGACGTCGTTCGCCAGCAGCCACTTGCCGGCCGGCGAGGCTTCCTTGATCGACCCGGCCGGGGAGATGTGGTCGGTCGTCACCGAGTCGCCGAAGATGCCGAGCGCGCGCGCGCCCTCGATGTCGGCGATCGCGCCGAACGTCATCTTGAAGGCGTCGAAGAACGGCGGCTTCGCGATGTAGGTCGACGCCGGCCAGTTGTAGACCTGCCCGCTGACGCCTTGTATCGCCCCCCACAGCGGGTTGGCGTTGGCGAGATCGCCGTACAGCTTGCGGAAAATCGCCGGATCGCGCGCGAACGGGGTGACCGCGGCGATTTCGTGCGACGTCGGCCAGATGTCCTTGAGGTACACCGGACCGTCGTTGCCGATACCGAGCGGCTCGGTCGTCAGGTCCTTCAACACCGTGCCGGCAATCGCGTAGGCGACCACGAGCGGCGGCGAGCCGAGGAAGTTGGCCTTGAGGTTCGGATGGATGCGCGCCTCGAAATTGCGGTTGCCGGACAGCACGGCCGCGCAGACGAGGCTGTTGCCGGTGATGGCCTCGTTGATTTCCGCCGTGAGGTCGCCGGCGTTGCCGATGCAGGTCGTGCAACCGTACGCCGTGACGCCGAAGCCGAGCTGCTCGAGGTAGGGGAGCAGGCCTGCCTTGGTCAGGTAATCGGTGACCACGCGCGACCCCGGGGCGAGCGAGGTCTTGATCCGCGGGCTGACGGTGAGTCCCTTTGCGACCGCTTTTTTCGCGAGCAGCCCCGCGGCCAGCAGCACGCCGGGGTTCGAGGTGTTGGTGCACGAGGTGATCGCGGCGATCAGCACATCGCCGTTGCCGACGGCGCCGCCGTCCTTCAGCGCGACCTGCCGGCCGAGATCGGCGGCCGGCAGCGCGAAGCCATTTTCCGCAACCGGCTTGCTGAACAGCTCGGTGAATTTCGCCTTGAGCGCCGAGAGTTCGATGCGATCCTGCGGACGCTTCGGTCCGGCGAGCGAAGGCTTGATCGTCGCGAGATCGAGCGCGACCACCTTGGTGTAGTCGATGTCGCCCGCGCGGGGAACGCCGTAGAGACCCTGCGCCTTGAAATAGGCGGCGAAGGCGTCGATTTCGGCGTCGGTGCGGCCGGTGGCCCGCAGGTAGTCGACCGTGGCGTCGTCGACCGGGAAGAAGCCCATCGTCGCGCCGTATTCGGGCGCCATGTTGGCGATCGTCGCGCGGTCGGGCACGGCCAGCGACGCCGTGCCTTCGCCGAAGAACTCGACGAACTTGCCGACGACCTTTTCCCGGCGGAGCATCTCGGTGACCGTGAGCACCAGGTCGGTGGCGGTGACGCCTTCGGGCAGCTTGCCCGTCAGGTTGACGCCGACGACATCGGGCGTCAGGAAATAGACCGGCTGCCCGAGCATGCCGGCTTCGGCCTCGATGCCGCCCACGCCCCAGCCGACGACGCCGATGCCGTTGATCATCGTGGTGTGGCTGTCGGTGCCGACCAGCGAGTCGGGGTAGTGGACGCCCGCCTTGCCGTGGACGCCGCGCGCGAGGTATTCGAGGTTGACCTGGTGGACGATGCCGATGCCGGGCGGCACGACCTTGAACGTGTCGAACGCCTGCATCCCCCACTTCATGAACTGGTAGCGCTCGCCGTTGCGTTCGAACTCGAGCTTCATGTTGAGATCGAGCGCGTCGGGGCGCCGGTAATAATCGATCATCACCGAGTGGTCGACCACGAGATCGACAGGGACGAGCGGCTCGATCACCTTCGGGTTCTTCCCCAGGCCCGCGGCGACGTTGCGCATCGCGGCCAGGTCGGCCAGCAGCGGCACGCCGGTGAAATCCTGCAGCACCACGCGGGCGACGACGAAGGGAATCTCGTCGGTCCGCGCCGCGGTCGGGCCCCAGTTGGCGAGCTGCCGCACGTGGTCCTCGGTGACCTTCCTGCCGTCGCAGTTGCGCAGCACGCTCTCCAGCACGATGCGGATCGAGATCGGCAGCCGCGAGACGCGGCCCACGCCCGCCCGCTCGAGCGCCGCCAGCGAATAGAACTTCGCGGCCGCGCCGGAGGCGAGCCTGAATTCCTGGAGCGAATTGAAGAGGTTGTGACTCATGGCCAATCCTTTCGTTGGTTGCGTCGCGGCGGCGTGGGTGGCGGGGCGGTGGGCGCTACTTGCCCTTGGGCGGCCGCTGCTGCATCTGGTTCACGTTGATCTTCTGGCCGGTGTCGGTGACCATGTCGCCGGGCTGCAGGCCATCGCGGCACGGGCCGAGGTATTTCCCTTCGATCACGGTCTTCGCCTCCTTCATGTCCTTGGCGAATGGCGGGTCGAAGGTCGCCGCCGTTTCGGTGCGGTAGGCGGTGTCGCCGGTCATCGTCATGACGCCGTGCGACTTGATCACCGAGTTGCCGATCTTGCACTCGGCATCGGTGATGAATTTCGCGCCTTCGCGGCGCATGTCCATCCGCGCGCACATCTCCTTCTGCATGCCGACGCCCATGTCGATCATCGCTTTCTGCGTGGACGCGTCGAGGCAGATCGTGGACTTGCGCGGCGTGCCGCCGGCCCCCGACGCGCCGGTCGTCATTTCCCATTGCCCGTTCCTGAGGGTCGGGTAGTCGACGGCGGCGGCCGGTGCCGCGGCCGCCAGCGCCAGTGCGGCGGTGGCGAAGGCGCAGTTGAACGCGCGGGCACGGGTCATGGTTTTCTCCTAGCCGAGCAGCGACGCAACGCCGGCGCGCTCTTCTTCCAGTTCCTTCAGCGTCAGGTCCATCCGCTCGCGCGAGAAGGCGTCGATCTCGAGGCCATCGACGACCGCATAGTCGCCGCCGGTGCAGGTGACCGGATAGCCGTACATCACGTCGCGCGGGATGCCGTAGCCGCCGTCGGAGGGGACTCCCATCGTCACCCAGCGGCCGCCGGTGCCCTGCACCCAGTCGCGCATGTGGTCGATGGCGGCGTTGGCGGCCGACGCCGCCGACGACAGGCCGCGCGCCTCGATGATCGCGGCACCGCGCTTGCCCACCTTCGGCAGGAACGTGTTGCGGTTCCAGTCCTCGTCGCCGATCATCGCCTTGACCGATTGGCCGGCGATGGTCGCGAAGCGGTAGTCGGCATACATCGTCGGCGAGTGATTGCCCCAGATGCAGAGCTTCTCGATCGCGTCGACCGGCTTGCCGGTCTTGGCGGCGATCTGCGACAGCGCGCGATTGTGATCGAGGCGCATCATCGACGTGAAGTTTCGCCGCGGCAGTCCGGGCGCCGATTTCATCGCGATGTAGGCGTTGGTGTTGGCCGGGTTGCCGACGACCAGCACCCGGACGCTCCGGCTCGCGGCGGCGTCCAGCGCCTTGCCCTGGGCGGTGAAGATCCTGGCGTTCTCCAGCAGCAGGTCCTTGCGCTCCATTCCCGGGCCGCGCGGGCGCGCGCCGACCAGGACCGCGATCTCGGCGTCCTTGAACGCGGCTTCCGGCTCCGCGGAGGCGGTCATGCCCGCCACCAGCGGGAACGCGCAATCCTCGATCTCCATCATCACGCCGCGCAGCGCGGCCTGGGCCTTGTCGAGGGGCAGTTCGAGCATCTGCAGGATCACCGGCTGGTCGCGGCCGAGCATTTCACCGGCGGCGATCCGGAACAACAGGCTGTAGCCGATCTGGCCGGCGGCGCCGGTGACGGCAACGCGTACGGGCTTTTTCATGGCATGGACTCCTCGCGGGGCGGATGGTGGGGGACGGCAAGGGTTTGGCGGGTGCGGCGCTCTGGCGTGTCCGGGGCGGGCCACCGTGACGGCGGACCGGCAGCCCGAAAACACGGACTGCGCTGCGCGCAACTATACGACCCCAATCCGGGAATGTCAATTCACTCTTATATCTTATACAAGACATAGGATATGAGATAGACAGGCGGGCCGTCGTTGGGGAATAATCGACCCCACGGGACGCGGCAGCGACATGCGGCGGCGCCGGAGCCGCCGGGAGCGCCGACCGGCGGCCCTCGCCCCCGCTTGCGTCCCTGCCGCCACGCCATGCCGAATCGCTCGCCTTCCTTCCAGCCGCTCTACCTGCAGATCAAGGCGCTGGTCGAGGCCGGCCTCGAGCGCGGCGAGTGGCGTCCCGGCGAAGCGATCCCCAGCGAGATCCTCCTCGCCGGCCGCTTCGGCGTGTCGCAGGGAACGGTGCGCAAGGCGATCGACGCGCTCGCCGCCGACAACCTCGTCGTCCGCCGCCAGGGCAAGGGCACGTTCGTGGCCACGCACACCGAGGAGAAAGCGTCCAACTTCCGCTTCCTGCGCATCCGCCGCAGCGACGGGGGGGACGAGCATCCGGTGAGCCGCCTCATCGACGTCCGGCGCGCCAAGGCGGGGGCCGAGGTCGCCCGCGCCCTCGACGTGAAAGCCGGTGCGACCGTCCTCGTTCTGCGCCGCGTGCTGGAGTATGCGGGCGAGCCCGTCCTGCTGGACGAAATCACGCTGCCGGCGCCACTGTTCAAGGGACTCACCAAGGCGAAGCTCGATGCCTACCGCGGCTCGATGTACAGTTTTTTCGAGACCCGGTTCGGCGTCCGGATGCTCCGCGCGCAGGAACGGCTGAAGGCGGTCCCGGCCGACCGTTTCAGCGCCGCCTTGCTGAAGGTCCAGCCCGGGTTTCCGTTGCTCGCGGTCGAGCGCGTCACGCTCACCTACGGCGACCGGCCGGTCGAATACCGCCGCGGGCTGTGCGTCACGCGCCGCCACTATTACGCCAACGAGCTGGGTTGACCGGTGCGGCCATCGGCACCGGCGCGTGCCGCCGGAAGGCTCCGCCGCCCGTCTGCAACGGACCGCCGCGGCGGGATCATCCGGCGGCGCGTTTGGCGGCGGGTGCGCGAATCGCGTTATAATTTGGCGCCGTGCATGCCTGCTTCCCGGTCGTGCCTGTCACCGGCTGCCGCCGGCCCTGCGCCCCGCGCGCCGCAGTCGTTTCGAGGACCCTGATGCCCGCGCCCGATCGTCCTGTCGCCCGGCCGCGGCCGGTGTATCTCAACCTCGTCAGGATCCGCCTGCCGCTCCCGGGCATCGTGTCGTTCCTGCACCGGGTGAGCGGCGCCGTGCTGTTCCTGTTCGGCATCCCGTTGCTGCTGCTCGCGGTCCAGTGCTCGCTCGCGACACCCGACCAGTTCGCCAGCCTCACCTCGGCGCTCGCCCATCCGCTCGCCAGGCTCGCCGCGATCGGCTTCGCCTGGGCCTGCCTCCATCATTTCTGCGCCGGCATCCGTTTTCTGCTGCTTGACCTGCACATCGGCGACGACCTTGCACCCGCGCGCCGGTCGAGCGCGGTCGTGCTCGCGGTCAGCCTCGCGCTGACGCTGGTGGCGGGAGTGCGGCTATGGTGACGCGGCCGTTGCGCCAGGCGGTAGGCGCCCATTACGGCTCGAAGGACTGGCTCGTCCAGCGCGTGACCGCCGTGGTGATGGCGGCGTACACGATCCTCGTCCTCGGCCTCGCGCTGTGGAACGGCGGCATCGACTACGCGCTGTGGAAGGCGCTGTTCGCACGCGGGGCCTGGAAGCTCGCCACGTTCGTGTTCATGCTCGCCCTGTGCTGGCATGCGTGGATCGGCGTGCGCGACATCTGGATGGACTACGTCAAGCCGGTCGGCGCGAGGCTCACGCTCGAAGTGCTGACGGTGCTCGCGCTCGCCGCCTACGTGGGGTGGACCGTGCAGATTCTCTGGGGCGGCCGGTGAGCGCGATGGCGATGGACAGCGGCAATCTGCCGGTGCGCAAGTTCGACGCGCTCGTCGTCGGTGCCGGCGGCGCCGGCATGCGGGCGTCGCTGCAGCTGGCCGAGGCGGGGCTTTCGGTGGCAGTGCTGTCGAAGGTATTCCCGACACGCTCGCACACCGTCGCAGCGCAGGGCGGGATCGGCGCCTCGCTCGGCAACATGTCAGAGGACCACTGGCTCTGGCACATGTACGACACGATCAAGGGCTCCGACTGGCTCGGCGACCAGGACGCGATCGAGTACATGTGCCGGATGGCGCCGCAGGTCGTCTACGAGCTCGAGCATTTCGGGATGCCGTTCGACCGCAACGCCGACGGCACGATCTACCAGCGCCCGTTCGGCGGCCACTCGGCCAATTTCGGCGAAAAGGCGGTGCAGCGCGCCTGCGCCGCCGCCGACCGCACGGGCCACGCGATGCTGCACACGCTCTACCAGCGCAACGTGCGCGCGCGCACCCAGTTCTTCGTCGAATGGATGGCGCTCGACCTGATCCGCGATGCCGACGGTGACGTGCTGGGCGTGGTCGCGCTGGAAATGGAAACGGGCGCGCCGATGATCCTGCAGGCGAAGGCGACGATGCTCGCGACCGGCGGCGCCGGGCGGATCTTCGCCGCGTCGACCAATGCATTCATCAATACCGGCGACGGCCTCGGCATGGCAGCCCGCGCCGGCATCCCGCTCGAAGACATGGAGATGTGGCAGTTCCACCCGACCGGTGTCTACGGGGCGGGCGTGCTGATCACCGAAGGCGTGCGCGGCGAAGGCGGCATCCTGCAGAACTGCAACGGCGAGCGTTTCATGGAGCGCTATGCGCCGAACCTGAAGGACCTGGCGTCGCGCGACGTGGTCAGCCGGTCGATGGACCAGGAGATCAAGGAAGGCCGCGGCTGCGGCCCGCACAAGGATCACGTGATGCTGAAGCTCGATCACCTCGGTCCCGAGGTGATCCTGAAGCGGCTGCCGTCGATCCGCGAGATCGCGCTCAAGTTCGCCAACGTCGACTGCATCAAGGAGCCGATCCCGGTCGTCCCGACCATCCACTACCAGATGGGCGGCATCCCCACCAACGTCCACGGGCAGGTGGTCGCGCCCAAGGCCGGCCATCCGAACGAGATTGTGCGCGGCCTCTACGCGGTCGGCGAGTGCGCCTGCGTGTCCGTGCACGGCGCCAACCGCCTCGGCACCAATTCGCTGCTCGATCTTCTCGTGTTCGGCCGCGCGGCCGGCAACTTCATCGTCGACGAGGCGCTCGGCCCCAAGGCGCACAAGGCGCTGCCGAAGGACGCCGCCGACCGGCCACTCGCGCGCCTCGCGCGGCTCGACGGCGCCACCTCCGGCGAATCGGTGCCGGCAATCGCCGGCGACCTGCGCAAGACGATGCAGGCGCACTGCGGCGTGTTCCGCAACCAGGAGCTGCTGTCCGAAGGCGTGGCGATGGTCATGCAGCTCGAGGAGCGCGTGCAGCGCAGCGCCATCACCGACAAGAGCCGGACGTTCAACACCGCGCGGATCGAAGCGCTGGAGCTCGACAACCTGATCGAGACCGCCAAGGCGACGATCGTGTCGGCCGAGGCGCGCCGGGAGTCGCGCGGTGCGCAGGCGCGCAGCGACTATCCGAACCGCGACGACGCGAACTGGCTGAAGCACACGCTGTGGTACCGCGAGGGGAACCGGCTCGACTACAAGCCGGTCAACCTGAAGCCGCTGTCCGTCGACGCGTTCCCGCCGAAGACGCGGACCTACTGACCCGCAGCACGAGCGACTGAATCGGAGCAATGGATGAAATTCCGCGTTTACCGGTACGACCCCGAGCAGGACGCGAAGCCGTACCTCAAGGAGTACGACGTCGCGCTCGACCCGCACGACCGGATGCTGCTCGACGCGCTGATCCGCCTCAAGGCGGTCGACGACACGCTGTCGTTCCGGCGCAGCTGCCGCGAGGGCGTGTGCGGCTCGGACGCGATGAACATCAACGGCAAGAACGGGCTCGCCTGCGTCACCAACCTCAAGGAGCTGAAGGAGCCGGTCGAGCTGCGGCCGCTGCCGGGGCTCCCGGTGATCCGCGACCTCATCGTCGACATGAGCCAGTTCTTCCAGCAGTACCACTCGATCAAGCCGTATCTCGTCAACGACACGCCGCCGCCGGAAAAGGAACGGCTGCAGGCGCCGGAGGACCGCGAGGAGCTGGACGGCCTCTACGATTGCATCCTGTGCGCGTGCTGCTCGACCGCGTGCCCGTCGTTCTGGTGGAACCCGGACAAGTTCGTCGGCCCCGCGGGGCTGCTCGCCGCGTACCGCTTCATCGCCGACACCCGCGACCAGGCGACCAGCGAGCGGCTCGACAACCTCGAGGACCCGTACCGGCTGTTTCGCTGCCATACGATCATGAACTGCGTTGACGTGTGCCCGAAGGGTCTCAATCCGACGCGGGCCATCGGCAAGATCAGGGAAATCCTGGTGAAAAGGGCGGTCTAGTACCGCGACCCACAAGTTTCGCTATGTTCGAATCGATTCCGCATGCCGACCGCTTTGTCGCTCATCCTCGCCATGGCTTGGGCTATGGCTGCGGTTCGCTTCGCGCGCTCGGCCGGCGGAATCGATTCTCGGCATGTACGCAAACTTGTGGGTCGCGGTACTAGTGTCGTGAATCAGAAATATGGAAACATGAAACGGCGTCCTTTTCCGCATGGCCGCACGCACTCACGATGACCGCGCTCTCCAGCTCGATGCCCTTCGCGGAGCGGCCCGGCGACGGCGACGACCGCAACCTCGCCCGGCTGCGCTGGCGCTGCCGCCGGGGCCTGCTGGAAAACGATTTGATTCTCGCCCGCTACCTGGACACGCGCGGCGCGGCGATCACGGCGGACGAGGTCGCTGCGCTCGACCGGCTGCTGGACCTGGCCGACAACGAGCTGTGGGACCTCCTGGCCTGCCGGACCGAACCACTCGACCCAGCGCTGCTGCCGCTGTTGCGGCAGCTGCGCGCGGCATGAAAATGAAGATCCCCGAGCCGTACCGTCAAGAGAGGGAAGGCTGACCAGGCCAGCAGACAAGGAGAGGAGAGTCAACGGGTGCGCGCCGGTGTTGCCGGTCCGGCGCGGCGGCCCGCCAGTTCAACCGTGCATGGAGCAGACACAATGAGCGACCACAACGCCACCCTGACCTTTTCCGACGGCTCGCCGCCGATCACCGTCCCGATCCTCAGTGGCACGGTCGGCCCCGACGTCATCGACATCCGCACGCTGTACGGCAAGACCGGCAAGTTCACCTACGACCCGGGCTTCCTGTCGACCGCCGCGTGCAAGTCCTCGATCACCTTCATCGACGGCGACAAGGGCGAGCTGCTCTATCGCGGGTACCCGATCGAGGAGCTGGCGCAGAAGAGCGACTACCTCGAAATCTGCTATCTGCTCCTCAACGGCGAGCTGCCGAACGTCGGGCAAAAGACGGAATTCACCGGCCGCGTGATCAAGCACACGATGGTCAACGAGCAGATGCAGTTCTTCATGCGCGGCTTCCGCCGCGACGCGCACCCGATGGCCGTGCTTACCGGCCTGGTCGGCGCGCTGTCGGCGTTCTATCCCGACTCGATCAACCTGCACGACGCCCACCAGCGGGAAATCTCGGCGGTGCGCCTGATCGCCAAGATGCCGACGCTGGTCGCGATGGCGTACAAGTACTCGGTCGGCCAGCCCTACATGTATCCGCGCAACGACCTGTCGTACGGCGCGAACTTCATGCGGATGATGTTCGCCACGCCGTGCGAGGACTACAAGATCAACGAGGTCCTGGTGCGCGCGCTCGACCGCATCTTCATCCTCCACGCCGATCACGAGCAGAATGCGTCGACGTCCACGGTGCGCCTGTGCGCGTCATCGGGCACCAATGCGTTCGCGGCGATCGCCGCCGGCGTCGCCTGCCTGTGGGGTCCCGCGCACGGCGGCGCGAACGAAGCCTGCCTCAACATGCTGGGCGACATCCAGGCGACGGGCGGCGTGGCGAAGATCGGCGAGTTCATCGCCAAGGTCAAGGACAAGAACTCCGGCGTGAAGCTGATGGGCTTCGGCCATCGGGTGTACAAGAACTACGATCCCCGCGCCAAGCTGATGCGCGAGACCTGCTATGAGGTGCTGAGCGAGCTGGGCCTTGGCGACGACCCGCTGTTCAAGCTCGCGATGGCGCTGGAGAAGATCGCGCTCGAGGACGACTACTTCGTGTCGCGCAAGCTCTATCCGAACGTCGACTTCTACTCGGGCATCGTGCAGAAGGCGATCGGCATTCCGGTGCCGCTGTTCACCGCCGTCTTCGCGCTGGCGCGCACGGTCGGCTGGATCGCGCAGCTGAACGAGATGATCGCGGATCCGGAATACAAGATCGGACGGCCGCGGCAGCTGTTCAGCGGCGCGACGCGCCGCCAAGTGCAGCCGCTGGCGCAACGGTGACCTGCAGTTTGGCGCCGTGCGCCGGGCGTCTCGCGCCCGGCGCACGGCGGACACGAAGCGGCGCCGCGAGCCCCGAGCGCCGGGTGTTGGACGCCCCTACGGATTGCCCGAGGCCCATGCGATGAGCACGATGCGCGAATACGAGTCCACCAGCACGCTGTTCGGCGGCAACGTGCCGTTCATCGAGGAGCTGTACGAGCATTACCTCGCGAACCCCGCGTCGGTGACGCCCGACTGGCGCGCCTATTTCGACACCCTGCGCGGCGGCGCGGCCGACGTCGCGCACGCGCCGGTCATCGACTCGTTCATCCGTCTCGGCAAGAGCCGCAAGGTCGCCGGGGCGATGGTCGACGCCGGGACGATGCACAAGCAGGTGCTGGTGCTGCAGATGATCGGCCGCTTCCGGACCCTCGGCATGTTCCACGCCGAGCTGGATCCGCTGAAGCGGCATGAGCACCCGTACATCGCCGATCTCGACCTTGCCCAGTACGGCTACACCGAGGCCGACCTCGACACCGAGTTCGACGTCGGTTCGTTCAAGGCCGGCACCGGGCGGATGCGCCTGCGCGATCTCATCGCCGCACTGAAGGACACGTATTGCCGCACGCTGGGCGCGGAATACATGTACATCAACGACACCGCCACCAAGCGCTTCGTCCAGCAGCGGCTGGAGCCGATCCGCTCGCGCCCCGCGTACTCCCCGGACCAGCAGCGGCACATCCTGGAGCGCCTGACGGCTGCCGAAACGCTCGAGCGCTACCTGCACACCAAGTACGTCGGGCAGAAGCGCTTCTCCGGCGAAGGCGGCGAGACGCTGATCCCGATGCTCGACCACCTGATCCAGAAGGCGGGTGCGGCCGGCGTCGGCGAGATGGTGGTCGGGATGGCGCACAGGAGCCGCCTCAACGTGCTCGTCAACACGCTGGGCAAGATGCCGGCGGACCTCTTCTCCGAATTCGAGGGCAAGCAGGCGCAGGAGCTCTCGGCCGGCGACGTCAAGTACCACCAGGGGTTTTCCTCCGACGTGATCACGCCCGGCGGGCCGATGCACCTCACGCTGGCGTTCAACCCGTCGCATCTCGAGGCGGTGGACCCCGTCGTCGAAGGCTCGGTGCGCGCGCGCCAGCACCGTCGCGGCGACAGCATGGGCGACCAGGTGCTGCCGGTGCTGATCCACGGCGACGCGGCGGTGGCGGGGCAGGGCGTCATCCAGGAAACCCTGAACATGGCGCAGACCCGCGGCTACTACACGGGCGGCACCATCCACATCGTCATCAACAACCAGATCGGCTTCACCACGTCGGACCCGCGCGACACCCGCGGCACGCTCTATTGCACCGACATCGCCAAGATGGCCGAAGCGCCGATCCTCCATGTCAACGCGGACGACCCCGAAGTCTGCGTGCTGGCGATCGAGATGGCGTTCGATTTCCGGCGGCAGTTCCATCGCGACGTCTTCATCGACCTCGTCTGCTTCCGCCGCCTCGGCCACAACGAGGCCGACGAGCCGATGCTGACCCAGCCGCTGATGTACAAGAAGATCGCCCAGCATCCGGGCACGCGCAGGCTCTATGCCGAAAAACTGGCGCAGGCCGGCGTGGTCACGCCGGAAGACGCCGACGCGATGATCGCGACCTACCGCAACGCGATGGACAACGGCTACCACACCAACACGACGATCCTGTCGAACTACAAGCCGGCGTACTCGGTCGACTGGTCGCCGTTCAAGGCACGGGACTGGAAGGCGCCCTACGAATCGGCGGTGCCGCTGAAGACGCTGAAGGCCCTCGGGCGCAAGGTCGCGGAGATCCCCGAGGGGTTCAAGGCGCATCCGCGCGTCGAGAAGGTGATGGCCGACCGCCGGGCGATGGCCGACGGCAAGCTGCCGCTCGACTGGGGGATGGGCGAAACGCTCGCGTACGCCACGCTCCTCAACGACGGCTACGGCGTGCGCCTGTCCGGCGAGGACTCCGGCCGCGGCACGTTCTCGCACCGCCACGCGGTGCTGCACGACCAGAACCGCGAGAAATGGGACTCGGGCAACTGGGTCGCGCTGGAGCACATCAAGGAGGGCCAGCCGACGTTCGAGGTGATCGACTCGGTGCTGGCCGAGTTCGCGGTGCTCGGCTTCGAGTACGGTTACGCCACGTCCGATCCGAAGCGCCTCGTGATCTGGGAAGCCCAGTTCGGCGACTTCGCCAACGGCGCCCAGGTCGTCATCGACCAGTTCATCGCGTCCGGCGAAGTGAAATGGGGCCGCATCTGCGGGCTCACGCTGCTGCTGCCGCACGGCTACGAGGGACAGGGGCCCGAACACTCGTCGGCGCGTCCCGAGCGCTACCTGCAGCTTTGCGCCGAGCACAACATGCAGGTCTGCGTGCCGACGACCCCGGCGCAGATCTACCACCTGCTGCGGCGGCAGATGGTCCGGAACTTCCGCCGGCCGCTGATCGTCATGAGCCCGAAGAGCCTGCTGCGCCACAAGGAAGCCGTGTCGACCCTCGAGCAGCTGGCTGAAGGCACATTCCAGAACGTGATCGGCGAGGTCGACAAGCTCGTGGCCAGGAACGTGAAGCGGGTGATCGTCTGCTGCGGCAAGGTGTATTACGAGATTCTCGCCCACCGCCGCGAGCAGCGGATCGCCGACGTCGCGATCATTCGCCTCGAGCAGCTCTACCCGTTCCCGCACGCCGATTTCAAGGCGGCGCTGGCGAAATACCCGAATGCGAAGGAAGTCGTCTGGTGCCAGGAGGAGCCGCAGAACCAGGGCGCCTGGTACCGCCTCCGCGCGTATTTTCGCGCCGACGCGCTGGGCAAGCAGGTCGTCGCGTATGCCGGGCGCCCGGTCGCGGCCACAACCGCGGTCGGCTACATGTCATTGCATGTCGCGCGGCAGAAGCAACTCGTCGCGGACGCGTTCGCGCCCAAGCTCTCCGAAGGCGAAATGCTGGTCCGCACCTGACCGGAAAGGCATCCATGCGAGTCGAAGTCAAAGTTCCGCAGCTGCCCGAGTCCGTGGCCGAGGCCACGCTCGTCGGCTGGCACAAGAAGATCGGCGAGGCCGTCGCGCGCGATGAAAACCTCGTCGACGTCGAGACCGACAAGGTGGTGCTGGAACTCCCGGCGCCGCAGGCGGGCGTCGTGGTCGAGATCCGCAAGGGCGACGGCTCGACCGTCGTCGGCAGCGAAGTCGTCGCCATCATCGACACCGGGGCGACGGCCACCGTGGCCGCTGCGTCGGCGGCTGCCTCGGCGCCGGCCAGCGCGGCCGCAGCGGCACCCGCAGCGGCTGCGCCCGCCGGCGCGGCGGTGGCGTTGCCCGCAGCGCGCAAGATGATGACAGAGCAGGGCCTCGCCCCGGGTGCGGTCCCCGGCACGGGCCGCGGCGGCCGCGTCACCAAGGGCGACGTCCTGGCCGCGACGCAGGGCGCGCCCGCGCCCGCGCCTCCCGCGGCGCCGGCCCCGATTGCGGCCAGCCCGGCGCCCGGCCGCGCGCCGGCCGTGTCGCTGCCGGCGGTGCCTGGCAACCGACCTGAGCAGCGGGTGCCCATGTCGCGGCTGCGCCAGCGCGTCGCCGAGCGGCTCGTCGCCTCGCAGTCCACCGCCGCGATCCTGACCACGTTCAACGAAGTCAACATGCAGCCGGTGATCGACCTGCGCAACCGGTACAAGGATCGCTTCGAGAAGGAGCACGGCGTCAAGCTCGGCTTCATGAGCTTCTTCGTCAAGGCCGCCGTGCACGCGCTGAAGAAATACCCGATCGTCAACGCGTCGATCGACGGCGCCGACATCGTCTACCACGGGTACTTCGACATCGGCATCGCCGTTGGCAGCCCGCGCGGGCTCGTGGTCCCGATCCTGCGCGACTGCGACCAGATGTCGATCGCCGAGATCGAGGTCGCGATCGCGGAGTTCGGCAAGCGCGCGCAGGACGGCAAGCTGTCGATCGAGGACCTGACCGGCGGCACCTACACGATCAGCAACGGCGGCGTGTTCGGGTCGATGCTGTCGACGCCGATCATCAACCCGCCGCAGTCGGCGATCCTGGGCGTGCACGCGACGAAGGAGCGCGCCGTGGTCGAGAACGGGCAGGTCGTCGTGCGGCCGATGAACTACCTCGCGCAGTCGTACGACCACCGGATCATCGACGGCCGCGAGGCAGTGCTCTCGCTGGTCGCGATCAAGGAAGCGCTGGAGGACCCCGCCCGCATGCTGCTGGATCTCTAGCGATGACGACCCCCGAAGCTCATTTCATTCGCCTCCCCTCGAGGGACGCCCGCGCGAGCAGGGCAAAGCCCAGGCCCGCAGGGCGCGTCTGCGAGCGCGGGTGGCGGCCGACTCCACGGCGCATCGCGTCCGGTACAGCCGTGCGGAGGCCGCGCTCAGCGCCCTTCGGGCGGCCGGGCGGGCGCTGAGATGGCCGATCGATTCGACGTCGTCGTCATCGGCGGTGGGCCCGGCGGGTACATCGCCGCCATCCGCGCCGCGCAACTCGGATTGCGCACCGCCTGCATCGACGACTGGACGCGCGCGGGCGGCAAGCCCGCACCCGGCGGGACGTGCACCAACGTCGGCTGCATCCCGTCGAAGGCGCTGCTGCAGTCGTCCGAGCACTTCGAACACGCCGGGCATGCGTTCGCCGAGCACGGGATCGAGGTCAAGGGGCTCGCGATCGACGTGAAGAAGATGCTGGCACGGAAGGAGAAGGTGGTCGCACAGAACAACGACGGCATCCTCTACCTCTTCAAGAAGAACAAGATCGCCTTCTTCCACGGCCACGGCGCGTTTGCCGGCAAGGCCGGCGCGGCGTGGACCCTCCGCGTCGACGGCGGAACGCCGGCGGAGCTGGTGGCGACCCATGTCATTGTCGCGACCGGCTCGAAGCCGCGCGCGCTGCCGATGATCGCGATCGACAACGAGCGCGTGCTTGACAATGCCGGCGCGCTGGCGATGTCCGCGGTGCCGAAGCGCCTGGGCGTGGTCGGCGCCGGCGTGATCGGACTGGAGATGGGCAGCGTCTGGCGCCGGCTGGGCGCGAGCGTGCAGGTGCTGGAGGCGCTGCCGGCGTTCCTCGGTGCCGCGGACGAGGCGGTCGCCAGGGAGGCGCGCAAGCTGTTCGCCAAGCAGGGCCTCGCGATCGAGACCGGCGTCGACATCACCGCAGTCAAGCTCGGCCGGGCCGACGTCACCGTCGAGTACACCGACGCCGCGGGCAAGCCGCAGGCGGTCACCTTCGACAAGCTGATCGTGTCGATCGGACGGATCCCGAACACCGACGCGCTCGGCACCGAAGCGGTCGGGCTCGCCCTCGACGAGCGTGGCTTCGTCGCCGTCGACGGCGAGTGCCGCACCAATCTGCCCAACGTCTGGGCGGTCGGCGACGTGGTCCGCGGGCCGATGCTCGCGCACAAGGCGGAAGAGGAGGGCGTCGCGGTGGCCGAGCGCATCGCCGGCCAGCACGGCCACGTCGATTTCAACACCATCCCGTGGGTCATCTACACGTCGCCGGAGATCGCCTGGGTCGGGCAGACCGAGCAGCAGCTGAAGGCGGCCGGCGTCGCCTACCGCGCCGGGACCTTTCCGTTCTCCGCCAACGGCCGCGCCCGCGCGCTGGGCGACACCGCGGGCTTCGTGAAGATCCTTGCCGATGCCGCGACCGACCGCGTCCTCGGCATGCACGTCATCGGACCGTTGGCGTCGGAGCTGATCGCCGAGGGCGTGATGGCGATGGAATTCGGCGCGTCGGCGGAAGACATCGCGCGCATCTGCCACGCGCATCCGTCGCTTGCGGAAGCGACGAAGGAAGCCGCGCTCGCGGTCGACGGGCGCACGCTCAACCTGTGAACGGCGGCGATCCTGACTGAGCTCGCATCGTCTGCAAACGCCATGAAGGACGCGGTCGCGGAGGGGGAGGTCGCGGCGCGCCGCGGCTCGCTGATCGCCGCGCTCGATCCGGTCCTCGCCGCGCGCGGCACCACGCTCGACCACACGCAGGCGGCGGCGCTCCTGCGCCTGCAGCGGCTCGCCGATGAGCTCGGCACCTTCCGGTCCGCGCGGCAGTCGACGCTGAAGCGGCTGTTTTCCCCGCCCGACCTGCCGCGCGGCGTCTACCTCTGGGGCGGCGTCGGCCGCGGCAAGAGCTTCCTCATGGACACCTTCTTCGCCACCGTGTCGATCCGGCGCAAGACGCGCGTCCATTTCCACGCGTTCATGCGCTCGGTGCATGCCGAGCTCGCGACACTGAAGGCGGAGCCCGATCCGCTGGCGACGGTGGCGGAGCGGATCGCGCGCAAGTCGCGGCTCATCTGCTTCGACGAATTCCACGTCGCCGACATCGCCGACGCGATGATCCTCGGGCGGCTGCTCACCGCGCTGTTCGCCGCGGGCGTGGTGTTCGTGATGACGTCCAACTATCCCCCCGACGGGCTCTACCCGAACGGGCTGCAGCGGCAGAATTTCGTGCCCACGATCCGGCTGCTCAACGCGTGGCTCGATGTCGTCGAAGTCAACGGCGGTGTGGACTACCGGCTGCGCGTGCTGGAACAGGTCGAGGCCTACCACGCGCCGCTCGGCCCCGACGCCGACGCGGCGCTCGAGCGCGCATTCGAGCGGATGCGCGGCGGCCCGGACGACGACCCGCGTCTCGTGATCGAGGGCCGGACGCTCGAGACACGGCGGCGGGCCGGCAGCGCCGTCTGGTTCGACTTCGCGGCGTTGTGCGACGGGCCGCGCTCCCAGCGCGATTACCTCGAGCTGGCGGAGCGCTTTGCCGTGGTCTTCCTGTCGTCGGTGCCGCGGATGACCGCCGCCATGGGCGACCGCGCGCGGCGCTTCACCTGGCTGGTCGACATCCTGTACGATCACCGGGTGAAGCTGCTGGTGTCGGCGGAAGTGCCGCCCGACGACCTCTATCGCGAGGGGCCGAACAGCCAGGAGTTTCCGCGCACCGCCAGCCGGCTCGTCGAAATGCAGACCCACGACTACATGGCCCTCGCGCACGCATCCGGTGCCGCGGGGGCCGTCTGAAGCCAGGCCGGTTCGCTGCCGCCGCGCGCCGGTCGATCCTCACCGCCGTCCCATCCAAGGAGATTCACGTGCACAAATTCAAGGCCTATCGGACGTTCGAGGAGAACAAGGTGGTGACCAGCCGCTTCGTCGAGATGGCGCAGGACGAGCTCGACCCGGGTGAGGTCGTGGTCAAGACCAAGTACTCGACCATCAACTTCAAGGACGCGCTGTCCTACAACGGCTATGGCAGGATCATGCGCAAGTATCCGACCAACGGCGGCATCGACATGGCGGGCACGGTGGAGTCGTCGGCCGACGCGCGGTGGAAGCGCGGCGACAAGGTCATCGTCCATGGCTACGACATGGGCGTCGCGCACGACGGCGGCTATGCCGAGCACGTTCGCGTGCCCGGCGACTGGATCGTGCGGCGGCCCGAGAGCATGACGGCGTTCGACGCGATGACGCTGGGCACCGCCGGTTTCACGGCGGCGCAGGCGATCATGCTGATGGAGAAGAACGGGCTCGCCCCGGACAAGGGGCCGGTCGCGGTGACCGGCGCGACCGGTGGCGTGGGCTCGGTAGCCGTCGAGATCCTGGCCAAGATCGGCTATCACGTGGTCGCGATCACCGGCAAGGAAGAGGAGACGAATTATCTCAAGGGCCTCGGCGCAAAGGAGGTCCTCGCCCGGCAGTCGATCGATCTGGCGAAGATCCGGCCGCTGGAGAAGGCGACTTGGGCAGGCGCCGTCGACAACCTCGGCGGCGACATCCTGTCCTGGCTGCTGGCGACGATGAAGGTCGGCGGCACCGTCGCGGCGGTCGGCCTTGCCGCCGACATGAAACTCAACACCACCGTCGCGCCGTTCATTCTGCGCGGCGCGTCGCTGCTCGGCGCCGACAGCGTGAACTGCCCGATGTCGCTGCGGCAGACGATCTGGAACAAGCTGGCGGTGGAATGGCGCCCCGACCAGGTCCACGACCAGGTCCGGACGATCGATTTCGACGAGCTCCCGACGCACTTCGACGCGTACATCAAAGGGCTGGTCCGTGGCCGGACCGTGGTCAAGATCGCCGCCGATCCGGTCGGGCTCTGAGGTGACTGCCCCCGAAGCTCGCTGCGCTCGCCTCCCCCCAGGGGGGGCGCTCAATGCCCTTCGGACGGCCGTGCGGGCACGCTCGAAAAACTCTCAGCCTCCGAGGCCGCCCGCACGCTGTTTCCACCCCACCGGCGTGATCGGGCAGGGCTTCCCGGGGCCGCCGCGCGACGCCGGGTTGATCCGGCGCAAGGTTTGCGCGCGGCGCGGGCCGTAATCTTGCGCGGATCGACCCCGCGGACGCGGGGTGTCCGCCATCGGAGGAGAAGACATTGGCTACCTACAGGGAATTCCATCGCCGCTCGCTGGCTGACCGCGACGCATTCTGGCGCGAAGAGGCGGCGCTCATCGACTGGCAGACGCCGTTTTCGGCGGTGCTCGACTATTCGAAGCCGCCGTTCGCGAAATGGTTCATCGGCGGGCGCACCAACATCTGCCACAACGCGCTCGACCGCCACCTCGCGGAGCGCGGCGACCAGAAGGCGCTGATCTACATCTCGACCGAGACCGGGCAGGAGGCCACCTACACCTACCGCGAGTTGCACGCCGAAGTGAACCGCTTCGCCGCGGCGCTGAAGGCGCAGGGCGTGGGCAAGGGCGACCGGGTGCTGATCTACATGCCGATGGTCGCCGAAGCGACGTTCGCGATGCTGGCCTGCGTGCGCATCGGCGCGATCCACTCGGTGGTGTTCGGCGGCTTCGCGGCGGCGAGCCTCGCCACGCGCATCGACGACGCCCGCCCGAAGGTGATGATCACGTCGGACGCCGGCATGCGCGGCGGCAAGGCGGTGCCGTACAAGCACCTCGTCGACGAGTCGATCCGCCTCGCCCAGTACCCGCCGCAGAAGGTCATCATCGTCAACCGCGGGCTCGACCCCGCGATGGCCATGGTCGCCGGCCGCGACCTCGATTACGCGGCGCTGCGCGCGCAGCACATGGAGGCGCAGGTGCCGTGCGAGTGGCTGGAATCGAGCGAGCCCTCGTACATCCTCTACACGTCCGGCACCACCGGCAAGCCCAAGGGCGTCCAGCGCGACACCGGCGGTTACGCGGTCGCGCTGACGTCGACGATGCGCCGCATCTTCTGCGTCGAGCCGGGCGAGACGATGTTCACGACCAGCGACATTGGCTGGGTCGTCGGCCATTCGTACATCGTCTACGGCCCGCTGCTCAACGGCAGCACGACCATCATGTACGAGGGGCTGCCGATCCGTCCCGATCCCGGCATCTGGTGGAAGATCGTCGCGCAGCACGGGGTCAAGACGATGTTCAGTTCGCCGACGGCGATCCGGGTGCTGAAGAAGCAGGACACCGCGTACATGAAGGCGCACGATCTGTCGGCGCTGAAGTACCTGTTCCTCGCCGGCGAACCGCTCGACGAGCCGACGGCGCGCTGGGCGTCCGATGCGCTCGGTGTGGCGATCATCGACAATTACTGGCAGACGGAGAGCGGCTGGCCGATCCTCTCGGCACAGCTCGGCGTGCAGGAGACGGCGCGCAAGTTCGGCAGCCCGTCGTTCCCGGTCTACGGGTACGACGTGCGCCTGCTGCACGAAGGCACCGCGGCGCAAGTCGGCGCCGACGAAAAGGGCGTGCTGACCATCGCGCCGCCGCTGCCGCCCGGCTGCATGACCACGATCTGGGGCGATGACGAGCGCTTCGTCAAGACCTACTTTTCCGATTTCGGGGCCACGCTCGCTTACTCGACGTTCGACTGGGCGACGCACGACGCGGACGGGTATTACTTCGTGCTGGGCCGCACCGACGACGTGATCAACGTCGCGGGCCACCGGCTCGGCACCCGGGAAATCGAGGAAGCCGTGCAGGCGCACACGGGCATCGCCGAGGTTGCGGTCGTCGGCGTCGCGGATGCGCTGAAGGGGCAGATCCCGGTCGCCTTTGCGGTGGTCAGGGACCCGGCGACGGTGGCGACGCCGGAAGCCGCGGCGCGCATGCGCAAGGAAGTGATGGACACCGTGGATCGCCAGCTCGGCGCGATCGGCCGGCCGGGCGCCGTTCATTTCGTGACGCTGCTGCCGAAAACCCGGTCGGGCAAGCTGCTGCGGCGGTCGATGCAGGCGCTCGCCGAAGGCCGCGATCCAGGCGACCTCACGACGATCGAAGATCCGAGTGCCCTGGAGCAGATCCGGAACGCGCTGGCCTCGTAGCCCGGGTTGAGCCGAAGGCGAAACCCGGGGCCATCCTCCACCCGGGTTGCGCCGAAAGCGAAACCCGGGGCCATCCTCCGCCCGGGCATCCACCCGGGTTTCGCCTGCGGCCCAACCCGGGCTACTCCCGCCGCGCGCGCCATGCCGGCGACGGGTTACGCGCGATTCGCGTCGCGGGCGCCGGACAGGCGATAATGCGCGGTCTGCCGCAACCGCCCCACGCATGCCCGAACCTTCGACCCCGCCGTCCGTGCCCCGCCTCCCGGCTGCGCCGCCGCACGTGCCGCTCGCCGTCGCCACCCGCGGCGACGCCATCGATGCCGTCCATTACGGCTCCGTCGCCGTCGTCGACCGCGACGGCGCGCTGTTCTACGCCGCTGG
>Ga0315276_10000343_pt1 | contig 39439 bp, 76 predicted proteins | sample YL17G05_0_MG_FD_204542 | JGI IMG/M metagenome (GOLD analysis project Ga0315276, IMG submission 204542) | Sediment microbial communities from Yellowstone Lake, YNP, Wyoming, USA - YL17G05_0 | ecosystem: Environmental > Aquatic > Freshwater > Lake > Sediment | place: USA: Wyoming | collected...
ACAAAATAAGTTAAAACTATTAACAAATACTATCCATTACTATCCAATACTATCTGTTATTAAAATAACATTTAGTAAAGTATACTTTACTATCCAACGCTATCTATTACTAAATAACATTAATCGACACTTTACTATCCAATACTATCCAATACTATCCAATACTATCCATTACTATCCAATACTATCTGTTATTAAAATAACATTTAGTAAAGTATACTTTACTATCCAACGCTATCTATTACTAATAATCGTTGATTTATATTTCTTATAAATAAACAATCCAATAATTATAATTAAAAGAGGTAATGCTATATATTTAAAACCCCATAATAAAGAGCAAATAGCTTGTTCATTAGCACTAACAGAACATCTACTTGAAAGTGTTGAACAATCTATGTTTGAATAATTATCCATAGTTTATTTATCTCCTTTTAATTTATTTAATCTTTGTTTTCCTAACATTCCATAAGTTCCCATACAAATTAAAACTATTCCTCCAATTATCTGTATTAATCTAATTATCTTCCTTTTCATATCAGTTTATCTCCTTTATTAAGATAATGCTCTTTTTCATCAGTAATTAAAAATTGGATTAAAAAATCCTTTCCATTAGATGATAAATAACCTAATTCATTTAATTGAATCATCTGCCCTATTGTTATTTTTAGTAATTCTTTTTCCATTATTTCTTCAAATCCTCTTTTAATTTATTAATTTCTTGTTTAAGTTCTCTTATCATATTTCTTTCACCTTGCCTTGTTGGTCTTTTTCAGCACAATCTAAAGCATCATCTTCTGTCTCCCAATTAGTTCCACAACATTCGCAATAAAACCAATCTTCTTCACTCATATTAATCCCTCCTTGTATAATTGAAGCTCTATTTCTAAACTTACATTATCTTCTGATTTCATCTTTCTTCAAATCCTCTTTTAATTTATTAATTTCTTTACTTAAAAAATCAATATCTTTTTCAGTAAATATTTCAAAAGTTAAATGATTAATTCTTAATCCATCATTCATTAAATCAACTTTCTTAATATGGATAAAATCTTCAATTATCTTCTCAACCTCTTCAATTGCTTTAAGATAACCTAAATTATAATTATATTCTGCTGTATCTACAAAAAATTGAGCATCAAACTTTTGTGGTTTTTTCATTGGTTTATTATTTGTATTTGTATTTGTTATTTTCATTTTTTATTTTCATTTTTTATTAATCTCTTTTATTAATCGTTGTTTAAGTTCTTCTAATCTAGGAACTTTTTTATTTAATAAGCAATAAACAAAGTATAACTCAATTTTATCAAGCATTTCTTTTTCTTTATTTTTTAATCCTTCTTCATACCAGTTATTACAATTTTCTATTATTACTTCATTTTTGTCATCTTTGTTAATCATCTTTTACTCCTTTGTTTTAATTTCATTTCTTCAAATCCTCTTTTAATTTATTAATTTCATTATCACTTACATTAAACTTTTGATTAGTATATACTCCTTGTTCAAATGCAATTTGATATAACTTCATTAGAGGTATTCTTAATGCTCCTGACTTCTTTATAGCTATCCTATACTCATTATTTCCATTTGAAGTTTTTACTATTCTTAATTGTTTAATTAATTCTTTTAAACAGTCTTCTGTGGCTTTTTCTATATATGACATTATCTTTTACTCCTTTTATGTAATATTATCATGTTAATATTGATATTATAATATCTTTTTATATTACTCATAGTCCTTTTCCTCACGATATTGTTTAATCCAATCAGCAATAATTCCATTTAATAAAATCATATCCTCATTTGTTGCTTTTTTTAAACCTGTGCAAAAGTTAGCACTAATTGAAGCATTAACATTATACATTTGTTCATCTAGTGGTTTTATTGGTTTTACTTGTTCCATTTTATCTTTCCTTATTCATCTCTCTTGAAATATAATTTATCTGATTTATTATCTCATTAATCTTATCTTTCATTGTTTCTCTTTGTCCATGACTATCTAGGACATTCCATTGATAATCTAATATCCATTCAATCTTTTCCATTTGTTGTAAACTCGGATTTAACATTTATATCTATATTTATCTGCCTTTTCAATTGAACTTACATAGTCTTTTCCATTTACATTTCTAAAATTAATATTTACCACATCTCCATAATTAAATCTTGTATCTAATTCATGCTGATTAGCAAAAAAATAAACTGGATAACGATTACATCCTTCTGAAAATCTAATCCATAAACAATTATCACAATAATTTTGCCCTTCGTAACTTGAATTAATCCATTGTTCTTGAACTATATAATTACCCATGTAATAATTTTGATAAAAAAATCCTATGAAAAAAACTATACCCATAACTGTTAAAAATGAAAATAACCATGCTTTCCAATCTGTTTTTTCATTTTTATTCATTTGCTCTTTACCATTTTTAGTAAGTATTTAAAGATTAAATCCAACCTTCTATCTTTGCTCTTTGTTTAATTATTGATTGTTCTAAGGCAGACATATCTTTAAGATGATTTTTCCAAGCACATTTTAAGCAAATCTTTTTATGATTCTTTTTCATATAATTCTTCAATTTAGTATCATAATAACAAATAACTCCACACTCAAAACATTTGGTTTCCTTTCCTGTAGAAACTAAAATATCACCACAAATCCATAAATCTGCTTTGTTAGTATTTTCGCTTTTATGAACTTCTATACTTCTCTTTCTACAAAAATCTTCAACTACTTTATCTGTCATTTTACCTCCAAGTTTTTTAAAAGAGTTAATTGCTCTTTTGCTTCATTTATTCTTTTGTTTGCGATTTGACAATATTCAGGACTTAATTCTATACCTATGAAATTTCTATTTGTTTTAATACAGGCTACTGCTGTTGTTCCTGAACCAATATTTTCAAAAGTTAATAAATTAATACACTTTTCTGGTAAGATTACTGGAAAATTTGCCTTCGTTAATTGTTTCCTTTCTGTTGGTATTTCCCATATTCCTCTTGTTAATTTTATAAAATCCTCTTTCTTAATTGTATCCTTACCTCTATTTGTTCTTTTCCAAGTTTCTTTATACAAAATTAATATTCCTTCAAATGGAGAATTAATATAAGGTGCAGAAGCACTCATATAACTTCCCCAAGCAGTTCTTTTTACAAGAGTTATATCTTGCCATACTGCTACTGAATGATGTTTAAAACCTATTTTTAAAGCAATAGAGTTTATTTCCATAAGTGGTGTTGTCCTTTCTTTTGCAGTTCCAAAACTTAAATAATGATTTATGCAAATCCTTCCATCTGATTTCAAAACTCTAAATAATTCTTTAGTCATCCTATTTTCTCCTTAATCATTTCTTCAGTAATTCCACTTATATCTTTAAATATTTTATAATCAAAATTAAGTAATTTAATTAATAATTTTACATCTTCTTTAGTTGCTTTATTAAAACTTTCAATAAATGATTTTTTATAATCTCCAGTTGAATTAATATTAAAATAAATAAAATTTGGTTTATTACATTTATCCCAAATACTTTTTTCACAATCTTTATTAAATATTTTAATTATTTTTACTTCTTCTGTATTAAAAAAACCAGTATTAAAATTTGAAGTGTTCCAATTTCCTGTGTTACTATCTCCTGTGTTCCTATCTCCTGTGTTCCTATCTCCTGTGTTACTATCTCCTGTGTTCCTATCTCCTGTGTTACAATTTCCTGTGTTCCTATCTCCTGTGTTACAATTTCCTGTGTTCCAATTTCCTGTGTTACTATATCCTGTGTTACTATATCCTGTGTTCCTATATCCTGTGTTACTATATCCTGTGTTCCTATCTCCTGTGTTACTATCTCCTGTGTTCCTATCTCCTGTGTTCCTATCTCCTGTGTTACAATTTCCTGTGTTCCTATCTCCTGTGTTACTATCTCCTGTGTTACTATCTCCTGTGTTACTATATCCTGTGTTTGATTTTTCATCAAAAACAACTTTAACTTCTTTAATAAATCTAAATCTTCCACATACATATTTATTTATTACTCCAACTTCATCTTTTTCTAATAGTTCTTCTACTTCAACTTCAAATATTTTATTATCATTTGAATTAATCCACATATTCCAATAATTAGTAATATGATAACCTTTATTACATTCAGAAATATCTTTAATTAAAGGTAACCATTTTCCTTTTTTGTTTCCAACAGGAAGATAATCAGTATAATCAAAATCTCCACCTTGATTAGCTTTATTATCTTTTGTTATTACTTTGTAAAATATTTTTTGTTTTTCCATTATTTCTTCAAATCCTCTTTTAATTTATCTCCGGCAAGTTTATCTATTTCTGACCTTATATCCACAAGTTCATCATTAATATATCCAGATTGTTCAAAATTATCAATCATGTCTTTTAATAATCTTATAAATTCTTTTACTTTAAATGTGGGGATATAACTTATTTTAGGTTCATCACTTACATAATTGCTTAAATCAAATTCTTTTTCCATTTGTTAATTATCATTTTTTTGCAAATCATTTAATTTATTCTTTACCATTAACTTTCCTACTCCTTATTGCAAGTTTATTTAATTCTTTAATGAAACCATCGACATTTAAAGTAGTTACATAAGCAGTATATCTATTTTTCCATTTAGAATCTGGATTAATAGGCAGACCTTTCAATTTAAACCAATTCTCAACACCTACTTGATGTATTGAATCCATAATCCTTTCCATTCTATTACCACTATTCCAACAATTTTTAATTTTAACATTAGAATATAGTTTATTTGGATTTTTCATTATACTTTCTAATATCCTTTCCTCACTTACATTACTTTTAAGTAAATTATAAATACACCAAACAGAATGACCGCAATTTTTTGAATAAGTTTGACTATTTAATCCATTAACTTTAATATCCAGAATCCAATTCATAACTTCATTAGGGTCTTTATAACAATTCCAAGTCCTCATATCCCATAAATACATTTCATTCTCAATTCCTTTAAACCAACATTCACATTTATCTATTTGTTCTATCTCTTTGTCTTTCTTAATAGTTTCCTGTGTTTTATTATTAAATTCAAATATATTTTTGTTTTGTTCTTTCATTTTCCTTATTCTTACATATTTTTAGTATCAGATGATACTAAATTGAGTAAAACCCCAAATTTAAGGTTATTAGACCTTAAAACACCCAAATTTTAGTATCATTTGTAATGATACTAAATGATACTTATGATACTAAACTTCTTTTTATTCTATAATAAGTAGCTCTACTTAATCCTGTTAATTCTCTAAACTCTTTCAAAGAATCTTTATCTTGAATACCTTTTTTTAATAAAGTAATCATAATAGTCAAATTTTCATCATTAGATAAATAGTTCAAAGCCAATTCTTTCCAATTATCCTTATCAAACTTATACATACCTTTAATTGATTCTAATTTCCTTAAATTAAAATCTTTTGTTGCAGGAGTGGTATTGTCTTTTATAAAATCAACTATTTCAATAGGTATATTCTTTATTTTAGCAATTTCATACATCAACTTAATTTTAGTATCATAATTCATTTTTAATTCATAAGTTAATATTCTACTTTCAACTGCTTTCAAATCTTCATTCTGTTCAGGTCTGGAATTAACTAAAAGAATTACAGACCCCTCAAATTTAAAAGTATTTGGAATATTAAGTTTATTTGTTGTGCTATGATAACTTACATTTCTGGGTTCTTCTAAACAAGCTTTAAACATATTTAGATTAGTTATATTACTCAATAAATTAACATCATCAAATATTATATTATCCTTTCTATGATTATATAAATATTCAAATAATTTTAAAGGAGTAATATGTCCAGAAATAACATTTGGATTCAAACCCTCTTCGGCTATTGCTTTCTGGATATTAAATGATTTACCTAAACCTGCGTCACCATATAATAATAATCCTTTTGCATTTCCATTTATAACCATTTTTGCATATTGCTTTGGTATTCTATAAATATAGTCTAAAAAATCTGTTGTTTTTGTTTCCCTAATCTCCTTTATAATCTTTTCAAACTCTAATTTTAATTGTTCCTCATTTTGTTTTCTAATTTCAGAAATATTTATTTCTACTTGCTTTATATCCATTATCTCACTTTCTTTTTTAGTCATAACTTCTACATTAGAATAAACATTAAACAATTTTCTTAACTTATCCCTCAATATACTTTTATTCTCCTCATAGGTTAATTTAGAATCTATTTCAGAATCAATATCAAAAACTTTACTATCAAGAGAGTTCTGATTAAAGAAAGTATTACACCATTTTTTTAATTTAGTTTTTTCTGTTTCAGTTATCATTTTACCTCTTTTCCCCAAAAGATTTTTATTTGAATATAAAAACAGAATGGACTAAATCTTTTTTAAGGACTTTTTAAACCATACAATATATTGTTGGTATTATCCATTCTGTTTAAAGATAAAATAATATATCTATTATTTTATCCCACTATCTCAATATGCCTATTAAAGATAATTAGGAGATTAGTTTAAGGTGTAATGTCGTTAGCAAACCACCCTACAATAATATTGAGTATAATATTAATAATCATTTTTTTTAAATCTTGCATATTCTTCTTTACAAAACTTATCAAACTTATCTAAATTAGTTTCAATAAAATCTTCTATCAATTTACTTTTATTCTCACTATAAAATTCTTCATAATCATCATTAATATTATCTTCATATTCATTAAAATTTTTACACATTTTAACTATCCTCTCTACTATCATAATCACAGAAAGAATTATTAAAACAATTCTCCTGCATTTCATAGAGTTCCATTATTATTTTATCTATAATACTACATAACTCACAATTATCTAAATGTATATGATGTGAAATATTATTTCTTATGACTTTCTTTTCTTCTAAACATTCCCTATGTCTTTGTTCTAATAATTCAATTATTTCTTGTCTGTTTATGCAACTACTACAACGACTTATATGATTTGGTATTTCATTAGACCCTATACTCATTTTAATACCTCTCTAATTAATCTTAATCTGGGTTGAAAGTATTTATTATCTTCTGTTAAAAAAGGATATTCTATTTCTGCTATTGCTTTATTACCTCTTGCAACAATATCTAAATATTGTTTAACATAACTTTCAGATGTTCCAGACACTTTATTTCCAGACAATAAAGTAAATGTTCCTTTTAATGATGTTCCTTTTAAGTGACTAACAATTTCTTCTTTAACTTCTTTTAAGATTTTAACTTTATAAAATTCATTATCATTTCTAATTACTAAACCCTCTCTATTATTCTCCTTAACATAATTCCAACCCTCTTTAAAAGAATCAAACTTTTTTAATTCAGTAATATAAAAACTATTAATCTCACTTACTTTATTTTTAATTATCTCCTGTCTTTCTTTCAAACTTAATTTATTATCAATTAAATCAATAGGGCAAAATAAAGCATTTCTCCAATTTTCAGACCTACTAACATCAAAGACATTTTTATCTTCTCCAATATAAACTTCTCCATAGCAATTAGGCATATTATTCTCTTTCAAAGTAGTTAATATATGACTAAATCTTTCAGACCTATCACATCTGGGAGAAAACAATTTACCATTATTATAATACATTAATGACCCATCTAATTTTAAAGTAATAATATAAGTTTCAAAGTTCATTAATTCTGCTTGTTCTGGCTTTAATTCTTTTATAGGCAAATTAGACATTTTGTTTATTCTCCTTTATTTGATATATCTTAACATATTCCAGAAAGTTTTTTATTGCTTGTTCTTCTGTTTCGGCTTGTATTGTATATGTTCCAGATTCTTCTATTGTAAATTCATATTTCATTTTATTATTTCTCTCCTTTGATATATTGAGTGTTGGAGAAGGACATCTCCAACACTATTGGTTTTCTTTTTCGCAAAAGAATATAAATAGATTAAATAAATAAAAATAATAAAAATAATTTTTATTTAATCTTTGTCGTATTTATGCTTTTCTAAATAATCCTGTTCCTGTAATTCCTGTAATTTCTCCATTTCATAATCTCTTTGTCTATCGTGTTCTTCAGATAAATAATTGTCTATTAAAGTTTCAGTTTCAGAATCATATAATCCTTTTTGTTTTAAATCTGTAATAGCAACTTCAACCTGTTTTATTGTTGGAGATTCTAATTGATTCAAATAATTAATTATATGCTTACAATTAATTTTTTCTCCTTTATGAAATATCCAACTCGGACAATTACAAGTATAAGACCCTATTTCCAATTTACAGATTTCATAATTACTATTCTTAACTTTAATTCTTTCAACAATTTTAAGACCCCTATATGATGTAGTTTTCATAATTCAATTTCTAAATCTTCGGCTTTCACTTCTAATTTAGTAAAGATAACTTCATTTTGTTCTTTGGAGTTCTGGACTTCTTTAAATTTATTCATAGCATTTTGCAAATTACCCTTTCCAGATATTAAAACTAATTGGTTATTCATTTTAAGAATATATGATTTACAAAAATTAAAACCAACAGAAGATTTTTTAAAAGTAAATTTAATTGCATTATTACCTACTTGATTCTCAAAAATACCCATAGTAGTTTCATTAACATTTAATAATGAAACACTATATTCAGTTAAGTTATAAATTTCTGTCTTATCAACTATTTCAAACTTCTTAACATTTTCAGTTTTTTTAATTGCTTGTAATTTCAAACCATTAAAATCTGTGTAAATATCTTTGTTCTCATAATGTTTATTATTACTATCCATATAAGAGTATTTTGTAGGTGTTCCTGCAACAACAACAACTTTCTTTAAAACTTCTCCATTAGAATTTATTTTATTATATTCCTTATCTTCTTCGGTTACAGGATATATTTTAAAATTTCCTATTCCTATTATTTGTATTGTATTTGTATTTCTCATTTTAAATTAATACTTATAAGGATTATTTTTTATAAACTCTAAACTATTGGTCTGTTCTTGCAATATAGAATCTAAATATTCAAGTTCAGTTTTAAGGTCATTAAGGATTCTGTCGCAAGTATGCTTTGCAGTTATACTCACTTTATCTTTATTATTCTTCATTTCAGAATATAAAAATTCTACCTGTTTTATTTCTGATTCTGTTTCATCTATTGCAGTTTCAAAATTTAAAATTCTTTGTTCTGTATTATTATCCATTATCTTTTTATCTCTCCTTTCATTTGTATTAATTTAAAGTTTTAATACTAACTTTCAAAACCTATTTGAATATTATTTATATTCTTCTGCGATTCAAAAACCAATTTTCTCAACCCACTTTATTTTAAATTCAATTTATTATTATTCTCTAAATGAATAAATAAAATATTACTTTCAAATTTCAATAATTCTAATAACCTTTTTTTATCTTCTAAATCTCCTTTATCTTCAATATCAAATATTAATTCTTTTAATTCTTTAAATTCAGACCCTAACATTTTAAATTATATCCTTACTTAATTTATTATTATCTGCAATACTATAAAATTCTTTCTTATTAAAAACAATAAAATCCAGAACTTTAATGTCTAAAATTAATCCAATTTTTTTTAACTCTTCAAATATATTTAAATCTTCTATGCTTGGATTTAAATTATTGCTTGGGTGGTTATGGGCTATAATTATTTTAGAACAGTTATTTATTAATGCTTCTCTAAATATTATTCTGGGGTCTATTAAACAAGCAGTAATACCCCCCTTAAATAAAATTTTATTTAATATGATATTATTTCCATTAAGACAAAATAAAATAAAATTCTCCTGTGAATAGTCAATATTTATTTTATCAATTTTATTAAATAGTTTATTTGAATCTGTAACACTTAACTTTTTATATTTAATTAATTGATTCTCTTTTATTTCTTTCATTATCCTTTCTCCTTTCTGTATATTAAATACTCTTTTAATATACTTTTAGAGTTTATAAATCCTTATAACTATTTTTAAATGATTAAAAAACCCCTGTTTTTATATCCTAAAAACTTTTTATATACTTATTGCTTTTAATCTTTCTTTAAACAATTTTAAATAAATATTAATTATTTCTATATGTTTTATATCATTATCTTGTGAGATAAAACAATTTATATAATCAATATTCTTTTTTATAAACTCCTGTTCTGTTAATACCATTTTAATTGTTCTCTATTTCTTTTATTTTGTTCTCTATTTCTTTTATTTCCTGTTCTGTAAATACCCCTTCATTTCCAAAAGAATTTAAACAAAAATCTCTTATATCAGATTCAGAAAAAAAACATAGCATTCCTTTTAAAATAGTTTCATAACTTAATAAATCTTCTTCTAAATTCTCCCATAATTTATTGGTATATTCTCTTGACATTTTAATCAATATCTATAAAACCTTTTTGTTTTAAATTATTTAATTCATTTATATTTAAATCTCCTGTAATTTTTTTATTATTAAAATAAATATCAAAAAAACTAAAATCTCCACTAAAACCCCTTATAACTTTTAAATCTTTAAAATCCACTTTCATATTAAGACCCTAATATTATTTTAATTAAATTATTCAGTAACGAATCTTTTAAATAAGAATCAGTTATATTCTCCTGTATATAAATAAATAAATCTTCTTTTTGTTCTGAATTAAGTTTTTTAATTAAATCTTTCATTTGTTTAAATTGACCCTTAATATATGAATCAATAATATAATTAAAATAATCTTCTTTTGTTTTATATCCATAAAGTTTTAAAGTTTTTTTAGATAACATTTTTATTTAATTCTTCTAATCTGTTTAATGCAATTTCTTTTAATTCTTTTAAATATTCTATTAAAATTTTTCTTTCTGGATTTTTAGAATCAGAATCATTTAAAGAAAGAGTTAATAAAAGGGTTTCTCCAATACATTTTGCATTAAAATCTTTTAATTCTTCTTTATTATAATCATTTTTAATAACCTGTATTAATTCTTTTTTTTGTTGTTCTGTAAATTTCATATTAAAGATTAATCATTATTTTTTATAAAGGGGGCTAAAATAATTTTAAAATGTTTATTACTAATAGTCATAGGATAATCAAATGAAATTTTTATTTCTATTGAATCATTAAAAATACTCAATATATCAATAACTTTTTTTAAATATTCAGAATTATAAAAACTTTTTATTTCATAAGAACTATTTAAAGTATATTCTAATTTTGGTGTATTTTTATGATAATCATAATCAGAATCTATAAACTTACTTAAAATCTTTTTGCTTGATTCTGTTAATGCTTGAATTAAAACTACATTTGTAGAATCTAATATAAATAAATCTTCTTTATAATCCAAAATATTTAAAGGATTATTTGAAACATTTAAAAATTTACTTAATGCTCTTAAAAGTTTTATCTCCTGTTTAATGTCTATGTTGTTGTTGTTGTTGTCTGAATCCATTTTATTTTATATCTCCAATACCTAATAATACAAAACCTTTTAAATCTGGATTAATCATATTCTAAATTTTAAAAAACCTTTTAGTTTTATTTCTTTAAATATTTTTTTATCTCTTTTCTTATCTTCTCTTATAACATCTTCTAAAATTTGTTGTGCGTCTTTAAATTTTTTCATAACTTTTATAAGTATAAAGGATTTATAAATCTTTTGTTTTATAATATATCCTTTTAATATTGCTTTTTAATTCTCCTTATTTCTATGGATATTTTAAAGAGTATATAAAAGTTTTTAGAGATATTTTTTAAGGGTTTTTTATCCTGTTATTGATTCATTAAGACCCCTTTAAAGAGTAAAGAGTATATTAAATATCCTTTTAATACCATTACAACAGACCCAGAACAGACCCAGACCCCTACAATAGAAAGACCCTTTAAACCAATTTAGAAAGTCATAGCCAGAAGATTTAAAGACCAACAACAGAAAGACGACCCCTGTAATAGAAGACCCATACCATAGACCCAGAAAGACCAACAGAAAGAAAGACCTTTATAACTATGCTTAAAACTTACTGCGATTAAAACTTTTAAGTAATGCTTAAAACTTCCTGCGAATAAGTTGCAGTTATTTGAAGCCCCCTTTCGCATAACAAAAAATTACAATTAATTAGTGTTCTGGAATTTTGGCTGGAATTAATTAAACTGTCCTGACAGTTAATTCCCTTTGACCGAGTTCGCACAATGTAGGGCTCTAATTTATTAAACTGACCTATCAGTTTATCCATTTAGAACAAAACCCACTGGCATTTTAATAAACTGCCTATCAAATAACCTATTTGGGCTTCTAAACGTCTAAAAGGCTCTTTAGGAAATTTTTTTGGATAAAATCTGACTAAACTAGGTTATACTAAAGACTTTTTCTCGGAGTTACTTGGTTTTTGGGCGTTTTCACGGCGTTTTAGGGCGTTTCTATTTCACTTTCATTATCTTGTTCTATCTTTTTAACCATAGACTCGCAAACTCGGTCAATAGTATCAGCAGAAATGGGTTGCTTAGATAATTTTTCAATCATTTTTGAAATTTTTTCAGAACTCCAGGGAAGTTTCCCAATATCGGAGTGCATAGCATAGACAAGTGCATCTCTATGTAACTTATATTGAACTTCTCGCCTACTTTTAGCTCGATTCTTTAATGCTTCGCCCTTTAATCGTTCATATTCTAACCTATCAAATGGAAACCAGCTTGTAAATCTTCCCCAGAAAGTTTCTCTGTGTGATTTATACTTCTGTGTTATACCAATTCTTTTTTTTCCAAGAAAATATAACCACTCCTTATCAGTTTCATTATAAAAATTAAAATAACCTCTCCGTTTATACTTATCGTGGAATGCATCTATCAAAAATAGAGAACGACTTACTGAATAATCTTCGTGAAGTTTAAAATAGTTTGGAAGAACGATTAAAATTACGTGTCCCATAAAGCCACACTCTTGAAAGAAATCCTGCATAACTTTATTTAGATTTTCCATCGCTCGTGCCCCTTCGAGCCCTTCCCTTCCTTCGTCGTAGATTATCAATTGGTTCTTTCCATACTTGTCGTGCAGCTTCGTTGCAGTATTCTTTAACTCCATTGCTGAGAACGCAACATTTTCTTCTAAAGAAAACTTAATTGGCTTCGTAGGATTAACAACTTTATTAACTTTCCAACCTGTTTTACCTTGAGTGTTCTTAACTAACTCCATATCTATTCTTCCACCAGCAAGAAGCCAAGATATTAACGCTGCGACTTGAAAAGCAAGAGTTGAATTATGAGTAACGGAATAATTATCTGTAATATAAAGTTTGCTGTTACCACTCACTTGAATACAATAGCCGTCAAGTCTTTCATTAATCTTATTTATACTAATAGTTTCAAACTGACTATCTTTATTTTGATTATTTTGTAAATCTACTTCCAATAATCTTTTCTTTCTTTCTCTTAATAGATTTAATTCTCTTGATAGTTCTCCAGTATTAATATAAATATTATAATATTTTCTTTTCGCTTTAAATGTTTGACAATTTTTATAGATAATATTTATTGAAGCACGGCAACCCAAAGTTTTACAAAGTTCTTCAACATCTAAAGCTAGTTGTTCGCTTGCAGTTGTATAAGTAACAAATCCTTTTGGATTAATGTAAGCATCTGTATCTAACAATCCCTCAAACAATCTTTTTCTGTATTCATAAGAAGAAGTTAATGCTTTTTTAGGAATTTTTTTATTGTATGCTCCTGTTCCACATTGTAACTTGCTTGAATCATATTGGATATTTATTGTATCTTTTCTTTTATCAATAACTTTAGTGTTAGTCTTTAACCAATTATAAATATTTTCATCAGCATTGGAAATCTTTATTCTATTCTTAGAACAAATCCAACCATCTCCTAAATATAATCCAAGAAGATAAGGATTAACTTCAAAGTCTTTAATTTCAAAATTAGTTATGGTTGGAGAAGTAATAATTTTTGGACAATGATTCTTAAACCATTGTTCATTCTTACTTGCTAAATCTCCTGCTTGATAAATTTCATCTTTCCAAATATATTCTGTTAGCTTTTTTGTTTTTGTCTTATCTGTTTTAATCCATAGAGTTCTTACTGGAATATTATGTTCAACACAACATTTGTATAAAGGAGAATTATCCTTTGAAGATTTAATTTCACACATCTCTAATTGTTTATGTCCAATCTTTTCTTCAACTATTTCTATTGAAGATTTCTTTCCATCAACAGATGGACTAATAACTTTATCTCCTATATTAATATGCTCTATATTCTTCCAAGAACCATCAGACATTAACACTTTACTTCCTTTTACTAACGCTTTACCTACTCTAACTTTTCCGTGACCTGAAACAATCGCAACAACGTCCCATTTCTTTTTTAAGTAGTTTGGTATTCCTAAAAGATTATTACAAAGATAACCGTCCATATAAAATCCGGTCTTTTCTCGTCCATCTTCAAATGTTCCCTTAATGTTTGTTACTTGTAATGCCATTTTGTTTTTCTTCTTCCAATACTCTTTTTATTTCTTTTATTATCGCTGTTTTACAGAATAAAGATTTATTTAATTGTCTCTTATTAAAAAATCTTTCAATTTTTATTTTATTTTCTTCTCCAACATTTATTTTAAAAGTAAAATATTTATTATTATATTTATGATACAGACTTATTGACATTTAGTTTGTCCTCCATTTCTTTTACATATTTCATAACGACGATTCTACAAAACTCCGATGGAGACATCTGTCTTTTTAATTGATAACCTTTTTCTAAACAACATTTTCTAATTCTCTCAATCTGTTCTGGCGTTAATAACATCTTCAAATCTTTTGTATAAACTTTAGACGGCATTTTTGTTTTCCTCGTCTATCTTTTTATCTTTTTTCTTTCCACCGCGTTTCATAATTGCTTTATGAACACAAAGCCAACCATCTTCATCAGATTTTACATAATATAAATATCCTTTTTCTCTTTGCTGTTTAATTCTTGCTATTCTTTCTCCCATTTTATTTATCCAAATATTTTTTTTAGTTTAGATTTTATTTTTCCATCTGGTTTCTTATGTTCTTTTTTTGTAGTTCTTCCTTTACGAGCCATTACTGCTTCACATAAATCTCCATTACCATTTATGTAATAAAGCATTCCAGATTTTCTTTCAACTGCGTTTCTAATTATTATTTCTCCCATTATTTTTTACCTCCTTAAAATTTAATGATTTTCTCTTTTCATTTTTCCTCTTTGTTTTTATTTTTGATTTTTGTTTGTCTAATTGTTCTTGAAGATATCTAAACATTAATGGATAAATTATTGCTGTATTAAAAAAACTTCCAAGAATTATATAAGTCATTACTTCATCATTAATAGTTACAGCATTTAAAATAAAAACTAATGCGTGAGTTCCTATTCCCCATTGCCAAATCTCCATTCCTATTGATTGTTCCATTATCCACCCCACATTGCGTTAGCTGGATTTCTATCGCCTGTTTTTAAATACAACTTCAACTGAAACATATATTTTCTAAGACCTATATCTTTTAATTGTAAAGCATTATACAAACTCTCTTTTGCTTGTTCATAGTGTCCTTTTGTTTTTATGCTTTTAAATTCTTTTGAAGCAAGTTTAACTTCTTTGTTTAACCAGTTGTATAAATTTTGGTCAAACTCATTCAACTGAACTTTAATAACTTCTCCATTCTTTCCAAATTGAATATCAAGTTGTTCTTTATAAAGAAGATTTCTAAATATACAATCAAGTTTTATATTCCAAGTAGAATAATTTCCAGAAGAAGCTGCGTCATCAACTTCAAACCAAAGTTTATTCAATCGCATTATTAATCCAAGACTTGCGTCAAGTGGGTCACCACTTCTAAAATCAAACTTCCCCATTTTCTACTCCACAATTTAAACAACGATAACGAGCATTACCAACAAGACCACCAACATTTCCAAAACCACACTTAATATGTTCTGTTTTCTTCTTACATTTCTTGCAGTAGAAATTATTTTTCATCTGGGTTATCATTTTTTATTCTTTGAGTTATTTAAATCTTTCTTTTCCTTTCTTCTTATGTATTGATTATCATTACAACTAAAACAACATCTTTGGAATCTCCCTGTTGGTTGAAAAGACTTATTACAAATACGGCAGGGCCTTTTAAGTCCTCGTTTTTCTGCTAATGGTTTAATTAAGTTTCTCATTGAATATAATTGGGTTGGGATTTGAAAAAGTTTAAAGTGTTTGATTAAAATTCTTTGTCCAGCCCAACCCATTTCTTATGGACTATTATCTTTTGAATACTTGCGAATCTGTTTTTAGTTTTTCTAACTGTTGTTGTTTAATATTTTCAAGTATTCCAATAAAGGTATGAACACTTTCAATACTTTCTTCAAATGTCTGATTGATAATTGTTCCTATCTTTCCATTTACTATTCTTATCTTTATATTAATTTCTTGCATTGGCATTAGGGCATTTCTCCTCCTTTCAAATTCTTAATTAAATTTATTATAAATAAAATTGGAGCAAAAATTATATAACCTAAAGCAGTTTCAGGGTGTTCTTCAAAACAATATTTAAATAATTCTTTATTTTCCATTTTTTATTACCTCCTTTGCTTTATTGAAAACAGATTTAGGATAAACTTGTAATGCTTCTTCTATTGGTTTGTTTCTTTTGATTAACATTTTGATTAATACTCCACACTTGTAAATTTCGTATTCTTTTGTCATCTTTTCAATTCTATAATCTTTCTACACTCATTATAAGCCTTACAGCTTAAACAAATTGAGTTGGTTAAGCAAAACTCCTTGCTTCCAAAACATTTGGGTTTATGGGCGTAGGAATTGGTCATATTGAATTGTTCCTCTTTTAGTTCCTCTTGTAGCAATAACTATTGTTCCAAAGATTTTATTATCAAGTAGCCATTTGCACTTGGCTTTTTCTTCTTTATCTAAATATTTATTAATCTTTCCACCTTTACATTCAACACCCATTACTTCAAAGCATAAAGGAGATAACAAATACATCTTAAAGCAAACAAAGTCTGGTAGTCCTGTTCCAGAATACATTATGCTTTTAGTAAAGGGATTGAACTTAGGTTTAACAGGACAAAGCTTTCCTTTCTCTAAATCAACTTGGTTAGCCCACTTACAAACAATCCAACCTTTAGATTCAAGGTCTGCTCTAACCTTAACTTCAAAGAGTTTGCCTGCTGCTTTGTTCTTTTTGCCTTGTGATTGTTTATCTACCATTTTGTATATTATTTAATTTTAATGTGTTTGTTTAATCTACTTTTGTATATTATTCATTATTATAATCTATCTTTTTTATATCCATTTACCTTGAGATTCCATACCCGCCAGACTTACCAGGGTTACCTCTACTTATTTCCCTATGTAGAAAGGAGTTGAGATACCCCGGATAGTTGGGATAGCTTGGATAATTTACTTCCATTTTAAACCCTCCCAAGTTCTTATAAACTTATTTTCTCCTGCAATTAAAAAGTTAGTTGTTCTTCTTCCTGTTGAAAATCCTCTCTCTTTTAATTTTATACCTATTGCCATTTCTGAAAATTCTCTAAATCTATTGTCTTTACACCATTGATTAAATCTTTTTTCAAATTCAAACTTCCAAATAAAAGTATTTGGGTCTTCATTATTACAACATTCTTTTATAAACTTATCAAAAGGATTAGACTTATCTTCATACTTCTTTGTTCTATCTTCAATACTTCCCTCATTAGTAAATTTTCTTTTCTTTAATAAGTCGTGAAGTATTCCTGTGCATTTCAAAGCAAGGATTTCATATTCTTCATCTGGAATAGAATCAAGTATATCTTTTTCTTCATTGAATTGATTTGGAAAATCTATAATACACCATCTTCTATAAAACCCTGTTGTCTTATCTGTTGTTTCTGGAAGATTATTAGTTGAGATTAAAATCTTAGCATAGTTTCTATCTTCAAAAGGATTTTTGTTTTTATATTCCATTCCTATTAAATCTTGCCCTGTTAGTTTTTTTAATTTAGATGTCTGTGACATTTCATTAAAGTTTGTTTCTCCCATAAGACAAACTAATTTCTTATGAAGTCTTGTTATCTCAAATCTTGAACTCATAAGAGTATCAAGTTCAGTAGTGCAAAGATTATTACAACCAATAAACTTTTCTATTAATCTATGATAACAACTTTTTCCATTAAGTCCTCCACCTATAAAACAAAACAATCTATGAATAGGATAATCTGGCAAAAGACAATAAGCAATAATTTCATAGAGTAATGGAACATAATCTTTTCCAACCCATTCTTCAAATAACTTATCCATATTGGGAGTTAAAAGAAATCTCTCTTGATGCATTCTCCAAGGAATAGGATTTGTAACAAACCATTTAGGTTCTGCTTTAAAAACTTCACCTGTTTTAACATCTATAATTTCATCTTTGAATTGAACCCAAGTCTTTTTAATATCTTGTGGTTTTCTTAATCTTGCTTCTTGTCTTAATGCTTCAAGTAACTCTCCTCTTTCTTTAGAATTAATTGTATTAATATCTTCAGCAAGAATAGAAATGATATTAATTATATTTGTTTCATCAGTAAGTTTCCAACAAAATTCTTCCTTATTCCAATACCACCATAATTTACTTTCATCAAAGTGGAATGGTTGTATATCTAAAACTTGTTTTACTAAATCTTTTTTTCCATAATATCTATTAATTGTTTTTGTAATACCTTTTAATTCTTCTTCTGTTATTCCTGCTTTCTCTATTGCTATTTGTTCAGCTTCTTTTCTCGTCACCACTTTTTAATTCCTCCATTTTTTTTATGAATGTAATTAAATCTCCTTTAGCATTACAACCAAAACAATGGAAGATATTTTTTTTATCATCAAGTATTAATGAGGGTTCAGAATCATTATGAAAAGGACAAGTTGTTTTTCCTTTCTTATCGGTGTCAAGATTATAATTTTTAGCAACATCAATTATACTAAGTTTAGTATTAATTAAATCTCTTAATTTGTTTCTTTCATTTCCATAAGATACTCTTTCTTTTTTCTCTTTAAATATTTCTTTTGGATATTTGTTTTCAAACCAATCAGCATTAGCAAGTTCTTCAACACAAGTTTCAATATGTTCCATAACAGGAATAATACCATAAGTTCTAATCATACATTTAGTTAATTGTTTCCAGATAAGAGTATCATCAATAATATCTTTATCTTTATTATTTTCTATAATTCTTTTTATTGATTTTTTAACTGCATTATCAATAAAGAAATCCATTATCTTCTCTCCTTGAATTCATCAATAGTTTTAATTAATTCTATAAAGAAAATTAATTTCTTTCCATCTTTGTTTCCTTGCATACAATCATCTATGAAAAAGAAATCAAGTGTAGGCTCTTCAGCAATATAACCATTATAGAAAGTTCCACTCTTTAAAGCAATATGAACAGGAATCTTTCTTTCCCAAAACACTTTAGCCCGAAGATAATCTCTCTCCTTAAATTCTTTTGTTCTATCCTTTTCCTTTTCCATTTGCTTTTTAGAAACTTGTAGTTTATAAATTTTGGGTTAAACTATAAAGTTAAAACAAAGTAAGGTTTTTATAAATGCAGCAATTCTATATTATACTTTATGGAGGAGATAAACTTTATTTAGTAAAACACAATGATAGCTGTATTTATTACAATTTTCGTTGCTGTTCTAGTAGGTGTATCATTAATTGGTCCAATAGCAGACCAAGTTAATACTGCAGCTGCAACTGGTGGTTCATTAGCAAATGCATCAAGTTGGGGCGCAACTGTGCTTAAATTAGTGCCAGGATTTTTCTCATTGATAATTCTTGGAACTGTTGTAGCAGGTTTATACACTGTATTTAGAACTGCAGGAATAGTTTAATTCTCCAAAGGAATAAAAACTAATGACACAATTATTTTTCACATTAAAGAATGGGAGGAGTAGTTAGATGAAACTCCCTATCTTATTTTTTCTATTAATATTAATCAGTATTTCTTTTATATCTGCAAACAATTCTTCTATTGGTTCTTGGAGTAATGTTAAGCAATTAGATTGTGCAGACCTTTCTTTAGTTTCTTTATCTGAAAGTTGTAACATAACTTCAATAAGATTTCCAAACAAATCTATTGCTGTTTCAAATATTATTATGAGTAATAATGCAGGAGAATTTAATTATACATTCTGTAAAACTTATAGTCTTGGAACTTATGAAGTAAAAGGTTTTTGTAACGAACCTTGGACTAATACTTTTGATGTTACTACAACAGGACAAAAAGATTTCAACACCTTACCATTATTTTTATTGTTAGGTGGATTTATTATATTTGGTTTTGCTTCTTATTTAAAGAATGAATACATAGGACTTCTTTCTGGATTTTTATTTATTGTTGCAGGAGTTTATATGATGATTTATGGATTAGGTATTTTCTTGGATATGTATACAAGAGCAATAGCTTTCATAACTTTAGGTATTGGACTTATGGTTTGTTTTATTGCTATGGTAGAAATGTTTTATACTGACTTAGGAATAATGGGGGGAAGAGATGATGATTGATGAAAGGAGGACAAAGGAATAGATTATAATATTCAATGGATTACCCAGACGATTCTTATGTAGAGAATACTCCTTATAGTGAGGAAGAAGAAGTAAAAGATAATTTTATAGACGAACAAAGAGAGTTGTGGGAAGAACAAGCAAGAGTAAATCTTCCAGGTGGAAGAAAGCCAGAAAGTTTATTTTCTTTATTCAAAGATGTTTGGAGAAAAAATGATTCAACTAAGGTTGCAAATTTAGATGGAAGAGAACTTGGTGATTTAGGAATTTCTGTTAGAGATTGCCAAAGGATTGCTTTACTCGGAAGATTATTTCATCACAATAAGTTTGCTGATTATTTTAATGGAACAGGAGAAGTTACTCTTGCAACAAGTATGTCTAAGAAAGGTTGGTTTGTGGAATTATTTGTTACTTCAAAGAAAGCTGCATATAGAGGTTCATTGGTTAATAATCTAAATCCTACAAAACCAAAATGGAGAATATTCGGAGGGAAACAACCACCACAGGGAGAAGCACCAGCAAGTTAGAAACTAAATCTAATATCACAGAAAGACTTGCGCAAGTAGAAGAAGATTTAAAGTTTGGAAGATTAAAAATAGATACTGATGAAAATGAAAAGCCTTTTAAGTTTCCAAGAAAATGGAAAGGGCCTATGAATAAAAGCACAAAGGAAAAACCATCAGAAGATAAAGTTTTAATGCTATACTTAAATATCAAAGGAGAAATAGAACCTCCAAGACTTGTTCCTTTATATTCTGGAAATATTATTATCTGGAAACATAAAGCATATGAGTTTGACCCAAGAGCAAGTTGGACTACAAGACTTGGTAGAAAAATTATCAAGTGTGTTATCATTAGAGAAATTGATAGAAGACCTGTTTCTAATTTAGATTGGGACGAAGTTAAAGCAAGAGGAGATTCAACAGACAGCGATGAAATATTAGTTAAGATGGTTACAAAAGCAGTAATGGAAAAAGCAAAGACACAAATAAACAAAGGAGTTATAATTGTAATCGGAATATTGATTGTTGCTGCAATAGGTTTCTTTTTATTTTTTAAATAACAATGGGAAAGCAATTAGTAATTAGGGTTAGAGAAAAAGGAGCAAGAGGTGACAAATGCTATGAATATAAAAACGAGATTAGTTTATCTGACCCTAATATGCTTGCCATTGTTTTTAAAGATTTAATGGATATGTATAATGCACCAATAGAGAAAGCATTAAAACTTACAAAGAACGAAGATAATTTTTTCCCTTTCCTTTCTAAGTAATGGAAAATGTTATTTCAATTTCTTGTTAATTACAATAATCAAATTGTAAAACTTTTTATTATTTTTTGTATTTGTTTTATAATTTATAAACTTTTAAGAAGAGGAATGAAAAGAGATTACGCGTAATAGGTATTTATAATACTAATAATCTTATTACTCCTTAATGAAATCAAATCAATTAAAGTTAGGTATAAAAATTGAGGGAGAACATAAACCTACTTATAATTATCTAAAAGACTATGTTACTAAACATAAACATCTTCCACCACAAAAATTATTCTATAAACAGATTGCACAAAATCATTTAACTGAAAATAAAAACTATTATAATAAATTAACAAAGGCAAAACTCTAATGGGCGTAATAGATACTCTAAAGAATTTAGCAGGAGTTCAAGAAGCAACTCAATCATTCAAGCCAGAAGTAAATTTAACAGCAACACAACTTCTAAGACAAACTCCTCAAACTGCTGTTAATGTTCAACTTCAAGAGTTTCAAAGAGGACAAGCAAAAGATTTACAACTTCAACAGATTTCTCAACAGCAACAACAACTTCAAGAGTATTTGAAAACTCCCTCTGGAATTTATCAATACGCACAAGAATCTGGAATACAACCTGATGTTAGAACCGTAGATAAAAGTTATTTTGTAGATGGAACTACTCCTGTTCCTTATAAAGAAACAACTTACACTTATAATACTCCACAAGGAACAACATCTTATACTGAAAGTGATTTAGGACAGAACTTAAAAGAGTTAGGACAATCAAGAAGTTTAATTCAAGGAACAACACCAGGAACTTTACAATACAATCCAGAAGTTTCTTTTCTCTATGGTAATCCTGCAGATTGGAATGAAAGTAATTTTGCTATGCCTAATAAATCTATTCCAACTCCTACACAAGAATATCCTTTACCTACAAGTTCAAGTTTAACTCCAACCATAATGGCATATAATTCACAAACAGGACAATGGGGAACTCCACAACCATATAATCCAAATCCTACTAATCAACCAATGTCTGATGTGGAATACCAAAAACAAATAAAAAAGATTCAAGATGCTGGATTTAAACTTGTTGTTTCTGGAGATAAAGTAACAGGACTTGAGGGCTATGGTCAAAGCATTATGTTAGGTGGTTCAATAGATACGGCTACATTAAGTCCAGAACTCAAAAGCGGTTTAGAAGAAGCAGGAGTTATTTCAAAACAAAAACAAGAACTTAAAAAAAATTATTATATGCCTTTACTTCCTGGATTAATAACTGGTTCTGGAGAACAATATTGGAATACTAAAAAAGAAACTTATCTTATAAATCCTAAATTATTAACTAGTGGAGGAGGTCCTTATATTCCTGTAAGTGCAGATTTTTTAACACAGAGAACTGTAAATATAAATACTCCTAATAATAATCTTACTCCTAATCAATTAAATGAAGCGTTATTAAATCCATCAATAGGATTTAAAGATAGTCAATTATATAAAGATATAAAACTTCCAGAAACAACAAATTCTTTTTCATTTATATCATCTACATCTACAAATCAACCTACCAATTTAAATATAGCTCCTTTGAAATTTAATTCTAATTATTCACCATCAAGTTTCTTATCTTCACAAAGTAGAGACTATTCTTTAATTCTAATTCCATTTACAGATAAAGGATTTTCTTCTTCTGGATTACACGATTGGATTGGAGAAAGTATTGCTAAATCTGCACAGAATCAAAAGTTATATGTTTCAGATATTCCACCTTACAAGTTAAGAGGTTCAATGTCTCCAGAAACTTTTACATTTGAATCTCCAACTTTTGAAAGTTATTTAAATAAAAATAAAGGTTATGTAGATTTACCAAAAGGAACACCAAATAATCTTACTCCTAACCAATTAAATCAAGCATTGTTAAGTCCTAAATATAATGTTACTAAAACAAAAACCGATATATTCTCATTAATAAATCCAGAACAACAGAATGCAATTTTAAGTGAGAGAAATAGAGTAGCAGGAAATACTGCAAGATTTGTGGGAATGGGAGCAGTTTATACAGGAGAATATTTAATTAATCCAGGAGGAGCACGTGCTTTAAATTTTCTTGAGGGTGCAGAAAAATTCCTTACTCCCAAAGGAAAAGAAGTAACAAGACAAATTAATGAAGCATATGGTCCTGTTCTTGCTTATGGTATTCCCACTGCACAAATAGTTTTAGGAGTTTATGGACTTAGAAATATGTATATGAATGCACAAGCAAATGCATTAAAGTCTGCAAAAGGTTTTAGAAGTTTAACAGAATCACAACCTTTTTCAAAATCATTTGAAATAAATGGGAAAGAATATACTGATTACTTTTCAAGACAAGTAACAACTAAAAAAATAAATTCTCCTGGATTTAGATATTCAATAAAAACTGAAATAGTTCCAAGAAATCCTATGGATATAACAAAAGGATTTGTTAGAAGATTTGTTAAAGAACCAACTCTTTTTGGAGATAGAATAATTAATCCTACTTTAACAGTAGCATCACAACAAGAACTTATTCCTATTGCTGGAGGATATGCTTTTACGGGTTTTGGAAAAGCAAGTATGTCAGTTCAAAATCCATTCACAGGTAATTTTAAAACGGTATTAACAAATGAGTTTCCTGTTGGTGGAATAGCAACACCACGAGAAGTAGCAAAATTTATGGGACAAGATTTTAAACCTGCTTATAGTGGAGAAGCTTGGGCTGGATTAGGAACAAAAAAGACAAAAGAATTCTTTGGAGGAATACCTGTTGCTGAATCTAAATCTGGAATAACTACTGTTGTTAGTGGGCCTTATAATAAAATAAGTCAATGGACAGATATAGATTTAAGAGGAGTTCCACAAAGAGAATTTTCTTCATTTGCAAAAGTAAAAACTCCTGGCGTTGGTTATGTATATCCAGAAATAGATTTAACCGCTAATGTAGATAAAGGATTTACATTTATTAAAAGAATAGATAAAAGAGCATTAGCTACAACTCCACAGATATTGGAACTTCCAAAACCAAAACCTACTTTAAGTATTAGTTCTACTCAATCTACAAATCAATTACTAAATGATTTTATTGGCGCACAAATTGGTTCTGTTGGAGCAAAACAAATACCTGACTTCTTAAAGACTTATCCTATTCCAAGTGTATGGGTAGCTACTAAAACTGAATCTCCAACTAAATATGTTCCTATTACTACTCCTTTTTTATTAACAAAGACAGACACAATTACTATTCCAAAGATAATTAATATTCCTACACCAAAACCAAGTGATACTGATTGGATTGATTATGGAACAGGTTCTCGTCAAATTACTGTTCCTAAGTTAGTTCAAGTTCCACAGACAATACAATTAACAACTCAATTAACAACACCTAAGTATGTTCAGAATACACAACAATTACAAAACTATATGAAACCTAATCCACTAATTCCACCTGTTATAGATTTAGGAGGTAATGCTAAGAATAATTTTAAGTTTATAAAAACACCAATCAAAGGCAAAGGACTTTTCACAACAGAGTTTAGAAGAAGAGGTAAGTTCTTTCCAATAGCACAGACAACTTCACTTCCTTTTGCAGTAGCAGTTGGAAAGAAAGCTGCAAGGCAAACTTTAGGTGCTTCATTTCGTATTAGGAAGCCCACAGGCGCAATATTTCCTATTCAACCTACACAAGAGTTCAGACTTGGAAAAGGAGAGGGAATACTCGTTCAAGGAAGTCGTGTAAGATTATCAAGTGGATTTGAAAGACAAGAGATTGCAAGAACAAGAGTATTCAAGGGTATGACCATATATCCAAAGGGAAGTAAGAACTTATTCGGTATGGCAAAAATCACTAAAACTACAAAGAGCCCATTTACATTTTAAAATGAAAAACCCATTCAAAATAAACTTGAAAGTATTTACTAATAGTTCAAACGGACAAACAGCAGTTCATCTACCCAGAAAAATGTTTATTAAAATGCCTACTGAAATTCAAATTAAAGTTCCTACAAAGTTAATTAAAAAGGAATTTAGGAAGTCAAAATGGTAATGAATATTTTAATTACTACAAAAGGACTAAATCCAACAGATAACTTATCTGTCTGTAACTTACCAACAGTTAAATCCAACAGTTCCTCTAATGTAAAAAGTTATCTGTCTGTAACTTACCAACAGTTAAATCCAACAGTTCCAACAATTCCAACAGATAATCCAACACATAAAAACCTTAATTTAATGCTCTATGGAAATCGTCTGGGTAAGAAAGTTTTCATTGAGGACAGGGGAAACCCTGTCTTATATTTAATTAATAAAAAGGAGGTTCAAAATGACAGGAGTTAAACATTTAAAAAGTTTAGAAACATATAAGAAATGGAATCCAAAGGTAAAAATAAAAACACCAATTACTTCTAATAGGAAGAATTTGTTTATGATTAAACCTATGAATAAGAAAGGAGATATGGCACATTTGATGATTGCTCTTATTATGGGATTTATGGCTATCGCAATGCTAACAGCTTTAATTCCAGGATTTGTAGAAATATTAGATGGAGCACAGAACTCTGAATCACTTAATTGTGTTGGTTATAAATATAATGGAAATCCAGCAGACCCATTAAGTTATAACGCAACAATAGGAACAAAATCTACAATAGGTTGTTTAAGTATTAAGTTGTATTTACCATACTTAATCCTTGCAGTTTTACTTGGAGTAGTTATGTATATCTTATATGATAAAGGTTCTCAACAAGCACCATATTAATTTGAGGTAACTCTCGTAAATGAATATGGCCACAACAAACATAGAGATACAACAAGAAAAAGAGAAAGATTTAGCATTAGCTTTCTTAATATTAACCTTAGCTTTTTTTGCTGTTATCTTATTAAAGACAGGAATCAATAGTCAATATCTAAACGAAGTAATTCGTTTGAAAACAAATATAAACTCCATAATGATAAAACCATAATGAACCCAACTTGTAAAATACATAAAATTGAAATGAAAGAAGATGGATATGAACGAGGTTATAGAATCTGGAAATGTCCTAAGTGTTATGAGAAAGTTAAATTACAGGGCAGTTCTAAAGCCCATAGCAAGACTTTCTTAATAAGTTTAATACTAATCTATACCCTGCTTTTAACCAGTTTTGGAGGATTCTTATGAATAAACAAAATAATGAAATGATTGGAAGAATGACCGAATGTTTAGATTGTGGATATAAAGCAATAACTTGGGATAGAATAATATGTTCTAAGTGTGAGGGAATTTTAGAAGTTATTGCATCAACAGATAAAAAGGAATTTAAGAAATGAAAAATAAATTAAATGTAGGGCTATGTATTATATTAATGTTATGTTTGTTTAGTTTTACTCTTGTTAGTTCAGCAGACCTTAATCCTTTTTCAGATACAAAGACATTTAATCCAACAATAACAGCAGATATGTCTGACTTCATTAAAGCAGATTTTAATGAGAAGTATGGAGTAATAACTCTTAATTCTAAATTTATGTATATTGATACTGGGAAAATTGCAGAATATAGTTTGATAAGGAATACAGAACTTTGTATGATTAATTGTGAAGCAGAGGGTAAAGTAACTTTATATTCTGATGGAGTTATATTTGATGATGTTAAGTTTAAAACATTAACAGGAGAAGATACTTCTATTATTAGTTCTGAATATTTAATATTTAATAGTTATCAAGATAATTATGTTGATGTTCCAGATACTTATAAAGAAGTTTGTATTGATGTTGTTGTTAATGAAACAACTAAAAATCAAACAAAAGGAGATATAATAAAAGAATGTTCTCAAGTTGTTGATACTTATAAAAGTGTTAATCAACCAATAGAAATATGGGATAAATATATAGGTGGATTATTAAGAGCAGGAGATTATCGTTGGAAAATTAAAGGAGTTAAATTAAGAGACCAAGATGTAGATTTTATTCCAATAGTTAATTCAAAAGAATTTAGTGAATGGGCAGTTTGGAATAGTTCTTTTAATGTTGGTTTAACTGGTTATTTTACTTTAAATGAAAGTTCAGGACAAGTTGCATTAAATATTGCAAATCCATCAATAAATGGAACAACACTTGCAAGTGGAAGTTGGGTTGCAGGAAAAATTGGAAATGGTATTTTAACATCTGTATCTCAGCCGGGACAGTACGTAAATATTTCTTCTAATTTAAGTATGCAAATAACTTCTCTTTCTACTACATTTTGGGTTAATATAAGCACAAATGTTACAGCAGGAACTTTTATAGATATAGGTAGAAACCCTGCGGGAGATACTGGTTATGCTATTGGAGTTGGTGGAACAACTTTAGATAACACAGGTAATAATTTAATAGGATTAAAAAATTATATAAGTTTTGAAGCAACTGGTAAAAAAATAGGAGTGGGTTTTCATCATATAGGTTTAGTTATTGATTCAAGTAAAACTTATTTTTATATAGATGGAGTTAATGTTTATAATGCAACTTCATCAGGAATACTTAATCCACTTGAAAGAATATTAATAGGAAGAAATACTGTTGGTGGTGGAAGACCCTATGCAGGAATAATTGATGAAGTTGGATTTTGGAATAGAACTTTAAGTGCCTCAGAAGTTAATGATTTATATAATAGTGGTAATGGTATGACTTATATTCCAGATGCTTCTCCAGGTCTAACAATAGTTAATTCAATTCCATTAAATAATTCAAACTCAACTTCAAAGTCAATAACCTTTGGTTGCAATATTACAGGAACAGGAACAACAAACTTAACAGCAATAACTTTAAATGTTACAGGAACAGCAACTTGGACACAAACAGAAACAGGACTTAACTTACCTGCATATAATAAAACTTTTACAAACAACACAATTCTTAATGGAACATATACTTGGAATTGTATAGGTGTTGGAGATACTGCAAATGGAACTTCTCCTCTATGGACTTTTAATCAACAAGCATATACACTTCCATCTGTGATATTTAATAATCAAACTCCTCCAGATATAACTTCTTCAAATGTGATTGCAATCCCTTTAAATATAACTTATAATATTTCTTCTATAGTTGGAATACCTTTAAACCTTTCTTCAATTAATATATTCTATAAATCAAATTCAACTACAAGAAATTGCATTATATTTATTAATGGAAGTTGTGCTCCAGAATGGGGACTTAACCCTTATACTTCAAACATATCAAATACATTTTTATTTAGATTAAAGGATAATGAAATATATCCTGCAACTTATAATTTAGATGATGATGTAACTGATAATGAAATTCATTCAAGAACAACCTTAGCAAATTCAAACTCTTGGGTTTCAATCCAATTATTAAATGTAACCAATACAACTGCTTTTAATTTCTTTGAAATAATGAGTAATGGTTCATCAATTCAAAGATTATATTATTGCAATAGTTCTTATGCTTTTGGTTCTGATGCGGTTCCAGATATAACAACTTCTCCAAGATGTTCTCAAATATCTTCTATTCCTGCAAACGAACCCTATGACCATACTCATTCAACAAATTCATCACATCAAGTAGTTCCTTTTGTAATTAATATAACAACAGGAACAACACTTGGAGGAGTTAAAGTTACTCCAACATCTTATTTTATGTTAAGAGGAAATACTCCTGCAAACTCAATAGGATATTCTAGTGTTTCAAATATATCAAGAATAGATGCAATAAAATTAACAACAAATAGTGGTGGAACTTATACAAACCAATCTTTAACAATAGATGCACACTTGCATCAATTTAGTGGAAATTCAAGTTTGTTTTATTATGCTTGTGCAAATGATACAAATAATAATACTGCTTGTTCATCTCCAATAAGACAGGATTTATTAGATTTAGGAAATCTTCCACCAACAACTCCACAGGTTTATTCTCCTATTAATCAAACCTATGCAGGAATAGTTAATATTAATTATACAGCATCAGCATCTCCTAATAGTTATGCTATTAGTAATTATAATATAACTCTTTGGAATGCAGATGGAACATTTAATCAAACAATAAGATTAATTAATGGAGTTAATTTAAGTTATGCTTGGGATAGCACAGCATTAAAGAGTGGAGCATTTTATATTAGAGTTAGAGTTAATGATTCATTAAACCAACAATCATCAGGACAATCAGAAGTATTTAGTTTGTATAATATAAATCCCTCTTTAATAATTAATTCTCCAAAGAACAATACTAATTATACAACAACTCAATTAGAATTTAATACAAGTGTTTCAGACCCTTTACTTGATACTTGTAAATATTCTTTAAATGGAGCAAGTAATATAACTTATACTTGCAATACTAATTTTACAATTACAGGAATAGAGGGAACAAATACTCTTTATTCTTTTGCTAATAATTCAGTTAATAATATTAATAGTTCAACAATAACATTTTTTATTGATACAATATTCCCACAAGTGCAAATAGTTTATCCTCAAAACATAACTTATGATATAAATGTAACTGCTTTAAATTATACTGCAACTGATACAAATTTGTTTATGTGTTGGTATTCATTAGATAATGGAGCAACAAATATATCAGTAAATTGTGGAACTAATTTAACTGGTTTAACAAGTAATGAGGGAAGTAACATTTGGAAAGTTTATGCTAATGATACAAGTGGAAATACAAATTCAAGTTCTGTTACTTTCTTTAAAGATACAATATTTCCTTTAATAGATTATGGAATAGGAACAGAAGTTGATAATACAAATAAATCAACTAACTTTATTTATATTAATACTACTTGGACAGAAACAAATTTTTATAATATTACATTTAGAATAAATGGAGCAACTGCAATATTCTTAACTCCAACTTATTATTATAATCTAACTGGTTTAAGTGGTGGAATTTATAGATATAATGTTACTATTTGTGATATAGTTAATAATTGCAATACAACAGCAACAAGAACAATTAATCTTGATTTAAGTAACCCTAATGTTACTTTAATATTTCCACCTAATAATACTTATATTAATAATAATACTTTAAATTTTACTATTAATGTTAGTGATGATGTTGGAGTTAAAAATGCAACAATCTATATTTACAATCAAACAGGACAAGTTAATAAAACAACAACTAATTTTGTAGTTGGAACTATTGAATGGCTTTTAGGAATACCAATTACTTTAATAGATGGAACATATAATTGGTTTGCAGATGTATTTGATTGGAGTGGAAATAAACAAACAACAATTAATAATACTTTAAATATTAAAACAATAAATCCACAAATAAAAATAGTTTATCCTACTAATAATACAAATTATTCTAATTATATTAATCAATTAAATTATACTATTTCTGGAGCAGATATTTGCAAATATAGTTTAGATGGAGGAGTAACAAATAATACAATTACTTGTGGAGATAATATTACAATAGCAAATTCAGAGGGAAGTTTTTATTTTATAGTTTATGCAACAGATACTTATGGAAACTTTAATTATACTTCTGTTAATATTATTGTTAATTTAACAAAAGTTGTATTAAATTCTCCTGCAAATGCTTCCACTACATTTAATATTTCAACTGATTTAAGTTGTTCTGGATATTCAAACCCTCCTGCAAATATAACTAATATTAGTTTATGGGATAATTCAACAGGAGTTTTCAAACTTAATCAAACACAATCTCGAACAGGAGGACAAACTGAAACTATTGCTTGGACACAAACAGGAAGTACTGCAGATGGAACACCAAAAGGTTTTCAAATTACTGCTAAAAAGAATTTTAGATTAAAGTCTGTTACTCTTGAAACAAATGAGGGAGCAACAGATTGTTATATTAGAAATAATAGTAATAATCAACTTGCAACAGCATCAGTTGTTGGAGGAGTTGGAGGAACTGCAACTTTTAATTATGATGTAATTAATGGACAAGTTTTAAGAGTTGTTTGTGGAAGTGGAAGTGCAACTGTTACAACCTATGACTTAACTCCTTTTGTTCAGCAAAATGGAATAGACTTTGATTATACAAATAGTTTATATGATACATCAATAGCAAATAATGGTTATAGAACAATAAGAAGCATTACAACAACTTCTAATTTATATCAAATGAATGTTAATTTTACTAAAAATATAACTCAATCAATATTATGGACTTGTCAAGTTTGCGATATAAATAATAATTGCTTTTTTGCAAATGAAAACAGAACAATATTTCCAGATACAACATTCCCAGTAATAACAATTACATATCCAACAGGAAGCATACTTGGTTCTTCTATAGGTTCTAACTTAACCTTAATTTATAGTATTGTAGAAGCAAATCCAGATACTTGTTGGTTAGATTATCAAGGAGTTAATACTACTATTGCTTGCGGTAGCACAAGTCAAAACTTTACATTAAATACAAGTCAAACATTAAAAATTTGGGCTAATGATACTTTCGGACAATTAAGTTCTGCTAATTCAAGTTGGACTTATCCTCTATTTGAAAATTCACAATCTTATAATGCAACAACATATGAAACAGCAACAGAAAGTTTTATATTAAATATTACATATGACAATTCAACTTATACTTCTGTTACAGCAAATTTAATTTATAATGGAACTTCATATGAAGGAACAAAAGTAGGAACAGGTGGAACAGTTTTATTTACAAGAGTATTAAGTATTCCATCTGTAAATGGAATAGAAGTTAAATCTTTTTATTGGGCTGTAACTTTAACAAACTCTACAACAACTAATGTTAATTCAACAACTAAAACACAAACAGTTAATCCGATTATATTTACATTATGTAATTCAACTTATAATGTTACATACATTAATTATACTTTCATAGATGAATCAACAGGACTTAATATGAATGCAACAGTAGATTTACTTACACAGAATTATGGAATAGGAATTATAAAAGAATTTATATTTTCAAATAACTCCTTAAATAATCCGAGCTATGCTTTCTGTTTTAGTCCCCCATATAAAACTATATTTGCAGAAACAAAATATATGCAATATTCATTCCCTCTTTTCCCACAAAGACATTATTATTCAAATGGAACATTAAGTAATGTAACAACAAACACAGTATTATATCTTCTTGGAACTTCTTCTGGAATATATACAACACTTCAAGTTGTTAATCAAGGAGCCTCACAGATTGCAGGAGCAGAAGTTGCAGTTCAAAGAAAGATTAATGGAGTATTTGTTACAGTAGAACAAGGAACAACAGACACAGCAGGACTTGTAACATTCTGGCTTAATCCAAACTACGACCATCTATTTACTTTAAACAAAGTAGGTTATCTAACTACAACAGTTACACTTAGACCAACTCAATCTATATACACCGTTATAATGAATTCTATATCAGGAAATATAAGTTATGTTAATACTGTTAATGGAATTAGTTATACAAGAACTCCTTTGTCTGGAATTTTACGCCCAGGACTTAATACATTTACTTATAACATATCTTCTATATTGGGCAATATGGTTAATTGTAGATTTGAACTTGTTCATTATAATGGTTCTATAATTGATTCTGCAACAACTCCTTGCACTTCTAATGGTTTTTTAAGTATTGATTATACTATTGCTAATGGAGAAAGTATTTTTGTTAGATATTATGTAGATATGGGTAATGGTTCAATATTACTTGAGAGTGACGGAAATTATAGAGCATTACAAAGTAAGTCATCTGCCGGAATGGTTACAAGTTTCCTTGAACTTCTTAATGATAGAAATGCTTGGGGAATTAATGATAGTGTAAAAGAATGTCACAGAAAAGTGTATAGTGGGAATTTAAATTGTCAAAGTTACTTAACAAGTTTTGATTGTGCTTTAGATATAAATGACTATGGAACAGATGGAACAGAATCCGAATGTGTTTGGGAACAAACAGCAGACAATATGAAATTTGAATTTACAATGATAGTTATGGTATTCTTACTTGTAGCAATACTTGGAGCAGGAACTAATTTAGGATTTAATTATGATTTATATAACCCTGGAAGTTTTGCTTATATAATACCAGTTATATTCTTTGGAATAAGTATGGTTGGTGCATTTGGTAATCCTCTTTCTGCACCTCACGGATTATTATATATTGATGGACTTACATCTTTTGCTTTCCTTAATAATTACATCGTAGCAATATATTCAGCATTAATATCTGGAATAGTTATATTAAGAACAGGGAGGGTAGGAGCATAAAATGAAATTATCAACACTCTGGGTGATAATGGTTGCATTACAATTTACCTTAATGGCATTTGGAAATATTGCTTATGGAGATACTGCATTATTTACATTTATTTTAACACCTTTTAATTGGGAAGCAGATACATTAATAGTTTTCCTTGGTGCTACTGCTTTAACTTTGATTTCAACTGCATTAGTTGGTTCAATTATATTTGGAAAAACTGATACAATAATATTTGCAGGAGTAGTTGGTTCATTTATTACTTTCTGTGTTCCTATTGGTTCATTATGGCAAGTTATATACAGAGAAATAGGAATATTTGGAGTAGAAACAGTTCAAGGAGTAACAATGAGTGGTTTTGTTGCTTCTGTTTTAGTTGCACCTCTTGCTATTCTTTCAATAGCTACAATATTAAATTGGTGGAGGACAACAGGAGAGGGATAAAATGGCATTAGATTTTAATCTTTGGGATTTACTTGTAATTCAACTGATAGGTTCTTATGGACTTACAGTTTTAGTATTAATGGGAGTTATATTTTTTATAATGACTATACTTGGAAAGATGTCTAAAATAACTACTATGTATTATGAGATACTATTTTTATTTACAATGTCTATTGCTTATGGATATAAATTATTCTCAATATTAATTGGATTTATAATATTAGTTTGGTTTTATATAGAAATAAATAGGACTACACAAGGATAGGATTTTAAAAATGGAGATAACTATAATATAAAATGGCAGATGCACAACACTTATTAGATTCAGTTGGAAATGAAAAAGCCATATCTAATTATAATAAACATATAGAGAATAAATCTGCAACAGACAGGCAGAATAGAAAGATAGCAAGATTAGAGGGAAGAACACCACAAAGACAAATACAAGTTCATAAAACTCCACAAAGAGTTTCTATTCCAAATGAAAGTAGAGTTAGAAGTAGAAATATTGGAACATCACCAAGTCCTCCAACTCAAATGGATTTTGCAAAGAGAAGAGTAGCACAAAGACAACAACAAAATCAAACTTATCGTTCTCAATCAAGTTATGGTGGATTAAATAGAAAAAATTTATCTGCAACATACACTAAATTAAGACACGGTAGAATTCCAATAGAGAAAAAAAGAATGCCGGGTTCTCCTGCGGTTAGAGTAGAAACTTCTGGAAGAGTTTCACAATTTGTTACAGGCAAAAGACAATTTTATCAATCACAAGGTTATGCAAAACCTGGGAGACCTAAGGGTTCATATTATAAATATACAATTCCAGGAGTTGGACCTGTTGATGTATTCACTTGGAGAAAGTGGAATAGAAACCAACAAAGACTTCTTGCAGCAAAATTACAATCACAAAGTCCAGGTTTATCTTATAATGAAGCAAGACAGGCATTAAAACAAACTATGCCCTCAAATCCTCAATTTCAACAACAGACAAGGCAAATCCCCCAACAAGTTGAACAAATGCAGCCACAAGCCCAGCAATACCCACAGCAAGCATATCCACAGCCACAACAAATGCCTATGCAACAACCTGTAAGTGATGGGTGGGATTTACTTAGAGTTAGAAGCCCATTAACACTTGGAACAGGAACTCAAATACAAAGGCCTGTTGAACCAGTAATGGGAGTTAATGCACAGGCACCAATAGGAAACAAATTCACTTCATATTATTCAGAGCCAGATTTTTTAACAGGCAGACAAGTTATGAGAACAAGACCTAATGCAGGGGGTTTTGGATTATGGTAAATATAATTGAAAGGAGGTTAATATGGTAAAAGAAAATACAGGTTTATTAGGCAAGATAATTCTTGCAGCAGTTTTAATGCTATTTGGAGCAGTAATAGTAGGAATAATTGCAGATTCAACATATCCAGCAACAATAAAATCTTTAAGTAGTTCTGAAGTTCATAATGTTCTTAAAACATATGCAACAGGTAGAAATACAACAGATATTAATCCTACCGTAGTTTATTCACTAACAAATAAAGAAAATACTTATGGTGGAGATTGTCCAATAACTAATTTTGTATTAAAGAATTCAAGTGGAGTAGCTTTTACAGTAACAGATGATTATATAGTATCTTTAAGTGATGGAACATACAAATTAGTTAATAGTGCAACAGCATTAGCAACATTACCTCTAGCAAACAATAATACATATGCAACATATAATTATTGTGGAGATAATTATGTTAGTGGTTGGGGTGGAAATATCTTAAATATGGTTGCAGGATTCTTAGCATTAATGTTATTTGGAGCAGCAGTAGCAGTTATGTATTCAATTTACAAGGATGTAGCTGAATAATGAAACATAAAATAACTTTAGAAACAGCAAAGAAGATTTGTGCTAATCCAAAAACACCAATAGGATTAAAGAACTATTGGAAAGCTAAAATCAAATTAATGAAGAAGTAACAATGGCTAAAAAGAAAAAGAAAACTTCAAAGAAAAAAGATTAAGGGTGTATCGGAAACGCATACTCCTTTAATCTTTTTTCTACTTCTTTATTATTAAGGAGTAAGCATTTGTCTATACCTATTCTTTTTATTAATCCAAACTCTTCTAATTCTTTAAATATTTCTGTTTGGATTAATCTCGGACAGGTATGAACTACTTTTCTCATTAAAGGTATTATAGAATTAATTGTAACTATGACTTCTTGATTTGAACCATTCTTAATATTACGATAGATGTAACAATATAAAATGGGAATTTTATCCATTAGGAATTGTAAAGTTTAATTTATTAGAATTATATTGAGGATTAACTTCTCCTTTGGCTAATGCTTCACAGATTTTATCTATATGTGTTAGAGTTTCAGAACATTTCTTCGTGTCATAATGATATATTACTATTGCAAGTATTAATAATAAGAATATAGCAAAGACTTTAATAAAGTTCCACCAACTACCACCAAGTATTAAGTTCTTGTAATTCCAAGAGCCATCAGAATTCTTAATAGGATAAACTATTCTCCAGCCGTCGAATGATTTCTTCATATAAACGACTTCATTTTCTATTCTCACTTCTTTTGTTGTATTCATATTATTAAAATAAAGAACAGGGAGAGGGATAAAAAAGATATTAGGAAATTGTAGAATTGTCCTCTCCCCGACCTTTAGCACTTAAATTTGTCTAAAGTATAATTATTTAACTTCTTTAATGTTAATTGCGTCAGTTAAAGAGCCGTCACTTGTCTTTGTCTTATAAACTTCAAAAAACAATTGATGTCCTATCCAAGTGCTTGTTTCTGCACCCAGAACCTTAGTAACATTTCTTGCATTTGTTTTTGATAAGTCAATACTTCTTTTTTCCTTGTTCCATTCTCCCTCACAATGAACCTTTACAGATTTCTGTCCTTTATAATCTGTCTCTACTAATGTTGGCTCGTTTGTAATTACGAAAACAGCTTCTGGATTTTCTTTAACTTCTTTTGGCTTTATGTAAGTCAAGTTTGCCTTTGTAAAATTATCAAGATTTACGATTTCCCGTTGCTAATTGCCATAGCACACCTCCTTTCAAAACTATGAAGTTTTCTATGTTCTTCTATAGGTAAAATCAAAATGTTTAAAGGGTTATGATAATCTAAATGATGAAATTCATAACCTTTTCTTTTCAAATGTTTTAGTTTAATTGAAGATAAGTTTCTTGCATTTACTTTTAGTTTATTTTTTCTTTTATTTAAATAGTAATTGTGATAATATTCTTTTCTTTCATTCATTTTATCCTCCTACACCTCTAATTTCCTACAAATCTTTTCAAACTCTTCTTGGAATTTGTTTTCAATTTGTTTTGGAGTTTTATCTTCTTTAACTAATGATTTTGCCATTTTGTTTAAGTGTTGATTAAATGTTTGTAGTTTTTCGTTTGCTTCATTTGAATTGAAACCATTTTGACGATACTTTCTATATAACACCTCTTTCTCTATTTTAGTTAATGCTAAATTATAAGGCATATCTCTTTTTTCTTTTCTTTTTATGATTAAAATAAAGAGTTTGAGTTTATAAATTTATTTGTAAGTTACTTCAGTAGGAGAAGAATAACTTGTTGTTGAAATACTCTCCCACATTTTACTTATGCCTTTACCGATTAATTTAAATACCAAATTTATTGGTTCTTGAAGTTTCCAATAGATTAATCCGATAAAGATTAACACAACTCCCCAAGGGATTGCAATATTTAACATAGATTCTAAAGTAGCCACATTATTTATTATACCAACTTGTCTTAGTCCAATATCCAAAGAACAATTCATTAAATTTAAATGCTAATGTAATTGCATAAACTCCAATAAAGAAACATACAAACCAATAATTAAACCAACCTGTAATTATAATTAGATTAGATAAAGCTATCCCACCAATTAAACATAACATTCCTAATACTAATCCACCTACAACATCTTTATATTTCATTTCTTCAAATCCTCTTTTAATTTATTAATTTTCTTATCACTTGTATAAAGTCTGCTGTTCCAATAATTGTTTAATTTAGTTATCATTCTCCCTCTTTTATTTTTAGTAATTTTCCCTTGTTTAAATAATAAATCTATTTTATCACCCACTTCTATTAATAGGCATAATTCCTTTTCCATCATTTCTTCAAATCCTCTTTTAATTCTTTTAAGAATTTCATAAATTTGTTTTCTGATTTGCTCTTTACCATTTTTAGTAAGTATTTAATGAGATTAATTCTCACTTATTCTTTTGTTTCCTCCATTTGCTCTTTTATTAAATCTACAAACATTAAGTCCTTAGGTAAATTAAGTTTCCAACAAAACCAAGCAGTAGCAAACCAAGATGATTTTTTACCAGATGGAATTTCAAAGTTTATTCTTTTGTTAGGTATCAAAATTTGTATTCCATTATCTTTAAACATTTTTCCTCTCTTGATACCTTCTAATGTTGTTAATGGAAGTAAGAAGGCAAAAGGTTTTCCTAACTCAAATGCTCTTTTCAAGAAAAAATCCTTTTTAGAGTAAGGAGGATTTGTGCAGATAAAATTACAATCTAAATCTTCATCAAGAAAATCTATTCTATCTTCTCCAACTACCTTAAAACCATGTTTATTAAAATGTTCTTTTAATCTTCCTGTTCCAAATGCACAATCCCAAACAATCCAATCTTTTTTTAGATAAGGAAGTAATGGAAAGATAGCATACTCTGGAGTAAAACATTCGTCTGGATTAACAAACTTTTCTCTTTTGCTATATTCTGTTTTTGGATTTTGTATTGCCATGTTGCCTCCTATATAATTCCTTCTTAAACTTCTTATTTTTATCACAATCAAATCTTTTTAATACTTCTTGAAAGTTATCAATTTCTATTCCAACTATAGTTCCATTCTTAGTTACATCAAATCTAATATCCGCTTCTCCTAAAAGGTTTGTTTCTATAGTTGACTCAACTTTATTTTCTCCCCAATTCATTGAAAATATATCGTAATCTGAAGTGT
>Ga0315276_10000344_pt1 | contig 39355 bp, 28 predicted proteins | sample YL17G05_0_MG_FD_204542 | JGI IMG/M metagenome (GOLD analysis project Ga0315276, IMG submission 204542) | Sediment microbial communities from Yellowstone Lake, YNP, Wyoming, USA - YL17G05_0 | ecosystem: Environmental > Aquatic > Freshwater > Lake > Sediment | place: USA: Wyoming | collected...
GTCTCGCCGTCGAAATTGAGAACCTCGGCCCAGCGAAAATCGATGTCACGTTGTCGCCGCATGGACAGTTGCGAGAATATCACCGCGCCGACCCCGACCATGTGCGCGATTCGCTCAGGTTTGTCCAGGTCCGGATTCTTTTCGCGCATGATCTCACTAGATCGCCGCGTGGCTTCGTCGATGACGTCTTCGAGAAGGACGGTATTCCCCTGACGCGTGGACATCATCCGTCCGTCGAAGCGCACCCAGCCGAAATCAACATGCTTTATCCGCCCGCTCATGCGCTCCGCCGGAGGAGTCTGCTCGGCTTCTTCCAGCATCGCGATCACTCTAAAACACTGCTTGAAATGATCCGACTGCGCGACATTCACAACGTACAATGACTCGTTAAACCCGCGATACTTCTCCCATCGGAAGATCATGCCGGCCAAATCCCGCGTAGCGTACAGAGTGGCGCCGTCGGATTTGCGCAACAACAACGGCGGCAGGGTCGCATCATGCAGGTCCACGACCAACGCACCCTGAGAAAGCGAAGTCAGCCCCGCTCTCTCTAATCTCTGGATGACTGCCTCCATTTTGTCGTTAAGGACTGACTCGCCGTACATCCAGTCGAACTCAATACCGAGCAAACCGTAGATGCGAGCGAATTCGCTGTACGAAATCTCTTTGAACTTCTCCCACAGCGCCCGAGCCTCAGGTTCTCCGTTCTCAAGTTGTTTGAAGGCCAGTCTGGCTTCATCTTCGAGCGCCGTATTTTCATGCGCTTCACAATGAAAGCGCACATAGAGCTTCAGCAAATTCTTGACCGCGTCGCCCTGCAATGTGTCCTCGTCACCCCATCTTGTGAACGAGACAATCATCTTGCCGAACTGGGTCCCCCAATCTCCGGGATAGTTGATGCCAACTGCGGTATAGCCCAGTTTGCGGTAAATACGATGAAGCGAGTGGCCGATGATTGTCGATCTCAGATGCCCAATCCCAAACGGCTTGGCGATATTCGGCGACGAATACTCCACGAGATTGGTACGGCCCAGCCCGAGGTCACTATCGCCAAAGTGGTCGCCTTGTGTGATTATCGTTGTCAGAGTTTCGCGTGTGAAAGCAACTGGGTCTATCTTCGCGTTGATGTAGCCCGCAACCGCCTCAAGACGCAGGGCGGAAAAGTGTTCTTCTGACAATAACCGACGCGCTTCACTGGCCGTAGCTTCAGCTATTTGCGCGGGGTTCTGCTTGAGCAGTTTGGCAAAGCGAAAAACGGGCAGGCTGAAGCGCCCCATGGTTGGATCTTTGGGCGGGACAAGAGCGGAGTAAACCGAATCAACGTCGAACGGCCCCTGCTTCTCTTCCGAGGCAAACACGTCACGGTAGACGATTTGAAACGACGTCGCTACTGCTGTTGCGAACTTTTCCTTGTACTTATCACGAGTCATAACATTGCCGAACTCTGTCTCAAAGCTATATAATATCTCATAAACATACGTCTATGGCAAACACTAATATAGTGGAGCTTTGGCACACGGGGCCATGGTGCGTTGGTTCACAGCCGAGTTTCAGGCGGGATGTGCCAGCCGGCGCCTGCCGGGTGGCGCCTTTCCACTCTTGAAAAGAAAGTATAGTAGGCCAGGGTCGACAGTACATAAAACACTATCGCGATGTTCAGTACGACGGTATAGCCGTATTTCTCAATAATGTGCCCGCCGATCGCCACAGAGACCATCCAGGAGCTGGTCCACGAAATCATCATCAGGGCGTTAACCAGTCCCTGTTCGCTTTTTTCACATAGCTCCATGCAGAAGTTGGTGTTGACCGGCACACCCATATTCATGAGCGCGCCTCTCATGACAAAAGCCGGTACCGCCAGGTAGAGCGAATAGGCGTAAGACAGCGTGAGCATGAAGGGAATCGACGCCAGTTGGGTGATGACAATTGTCCGCACCAGGCCCAACCGAGGCGTAAGCAGCGGCCCGCACAGAGTTCCCGCCAGCATGCTGAATTGCAGTATGATGAAGTAGAATCCGATCCGGTCTGGCGCCAGGCCAAACCGGTCACGAAAATAGAGATTGAGGAACGGAATTATCAGTCCTGCTCCCATGCCAACCATAAGATTCACGAATGTGATTCTAAAGTAGAATCCGCCACGACGCCGAAATTGTTCCCAACTCAAGTTGATTCGGTTTTCCTCGGCCGAAGGAACCGCCGCCTTAATCAGGCTGAGTGGTATCATAGCCAGGGCGCTTATGGCAAGCCCAGCGTAGAGCGTGTACTGGTAACCGAGCACAATGTTGCCGGTCTGCTCAGTAATGATCGTCACCATATTGCCGGCTCCCAAAGAACCTACCATACCAGCCAGCAAAAACGAGGCAAAGGAAAACGAGAACAGATGTGTCCGTTCTTTCGGAGTTGAATTACTCATATAGAACGGCCCCGATGCTACCCGGAAGAACGCGAACGCCATGCCGGACAACAGCCCAAAGGAGATTAGATACCCAATCTGTGTCCAGGAGGACAAACCGTACGAGAAAACAACCATAAGGACACAACAGACCAGAAGCAACGGCTTCAGTCTCACCCGACTCAGGAGCATGGCGGCCGGAATCGCTATCATGGTCATACCCAGCGCCCGACTTGACTGGATATACCCGATTTCACCTTCGGCGAACCCCAATTCTTTCAGGTACAGGTTAAGCAGCAGTTCAAACACTGCGAAGTTGAAGCCGACCAGGAACGAACCTATCAGGTACAAACGGGCATTGCGCGAGAATGATCCCACGGACACCAGATAAGAATCCAGACCTCCGCGCAGCCTGTCATACACGCTCCGCTCGACTCTGGCCTCGACTTCGTCGCTCAGTCTTATTGCCATGGTACGCTATTTCGTGCGGTCTTCGTTTCTTGACCAGGCGAGCACATCAGGTTTTCAAGAAAGTTGCGCAGAATCCGTTTGCCGCAATTGGTCATAATCGACTCCGGGTGAAACTGAATGCCGTATACCGGCAAGGTTTTGTGAGCCAGCGCCATGATCACACCGTCGCCGATCCAGGCGGTCACGGTCAACTCATCGGGTAGCGACTGGCGATCCACCGCCAGCGAGTGATACCTGGTAGCCTCGAACGGTGATTCGATTCCGGCGAAAAGCGGCGACCCGTCGTGTTCAATCCGCGACGTCTTCCCGTGCACGAGAGTCGGTGCGTAATCTATCCGCCCTCCGAAACACTGCGCGATCCCCTGGTGTCCCAGGCAGACTCCCAGTACAGGAATGTTACCGGCTGTCTCTGCAAGCAGGTCCATGAGGATACCGGCGTTCTCCGGACGGCCCGGACCGGGTGATATCACGATGCCGGCCGGATTCATAGCCATAACTTCGGGGACGGTGATCTGGTCGTTACGCGCCACGTGCAGACTGGCGCCCAATTCTTCCAGGTACTGCACCAGGTTATAAGTGAATGAATCATAGTTGTCGAGCACGAAGATCATGGAAGGACTACTCAGGATTTCGAGTGGCGCCCAAATAGAACTGCTTTACCGATACTCAAACTCACCACTAGAGATAAATTGCGCGGGACCGGTCAACTCGACCAGATTAGTGTCTTTATTCCACTCGACTTCCAGCGCCCCGGCAGGAAACTCCACCTGGCACCGGCGGTCTGCCAGACCAAGCACGACCATCGCGCACACCGCCGCGGCTGCTCCCGTGCCGGAAGAGCCGGTGGCTCCGGCGCCTCGTTCCCACTCGCACAATTGAAGCTTCCGGCGGCTCACCCGACGCACGAACTCGACATTGGTTCCACGCGGGAAAGCCCTGGCGGTCTCAATCTCCGCGCCAAGCGTCTGCCAGGCGAAGTCAAAATTGTCCACTAGCACGACAGCATGAGGATTACCCACCGCCAGGCAGGTCATCGGAATGTTGAGCGCACGGATTTTGACGGGGCTGTTGATCACGAACCGTCGCCTCGATCTGACCGGCACTGCTTTGGCCTCGAACGTCGGTTCGCCCAATTCTGAATGGACGACGCATCCCCCGTTTATTCGGCGTATCAGGCGAACCTGATCGATCGACGTCCCTGTCTCAATTGCGTACCGACGCTTCCGTTTACCCTCCCCTGAGAGGTGCAAGGCGCATATCCGAAGGCCGTTGCCTGATTTCTCGGCCCAGCCTCCGTCGGCATTGTAGACGTCCATGCGGCAATCAGCTTTCCGGCTGCCGGATAGCCAGAGTACCCCGTCGGCGCCGACTCCGGTCCGGCGATGGCAGATTTCTCTAGCTAGATTCGGAATGTTTCGTGTCGACATCTTCCGATGAGTCAATGCTTCGAGCACGATGAAATCATTCCACAGGGCGTGATATTTCGAGAACCTGACTTTCATGCAACGCAATTAGTCTATTGAGACGGAAATTTCAAGAAAGAACACCACGGCGGGTTCTTTCAACAAGACTGTTACTATGGCAAGCGTGGCCGCGCCCGCTTTGCTCAGCCGGAATTACATGTTGTCCTTGAACAACTTCGCCAGTCGATTCACACCCTCAACTATCCCTTCGAGCGAAGCGTTGGAGAAGTTCATTCTCAGTGTGTTCTCGCCTCCGCCGTTGGGATAAAACGGTTCGCCATATACATAGGCTACTTTCTGTTGAATCGCCTTGTCGAGCAGCGCCCTGGCCGACATATGCTTCGGCAATGTCACCCAGAGAAACAAACCACCCTCCGGTTCAGTCCAGATCACTTCACTCGGGAAGCCCTGCCTCATCGCTTTCAGCATCGTGTCGCGTTTTACAAGGTAGTCTTTGCGGATGCGCTCGATCTGGGGCTCCAGAAGTCCCTGTGTGATATACTCATCGATTACATACTGCCCAAAGGTGCTCGTGTGCAGATCAGTACACTGCTTGACCTTTTCGAACTGTCTGATGATACTCGCCGGAGCGTTCATCCAGCCGATCCGCAGCCCCGGCGCGAGTGTCTTGGAGAACGTCTTAAGCACGATCACTTCATCGCCGCCGAGCGATTTGAGTGTCGGGACCGGCTGACCGGCGAAGCGAATTTCGCTGTATGGATTGTCATCAATAACCGGCACACCGTATCGCGCTCCGAGTTCCAGAAGCGTCTTGCGGCGTTCCAGCGACATAGTGATGCCGGTCGGGTTCTGGAAATTGGAGACGGTGTAGATCATCTTGGGCTTGAATCTCTTGATCTTCTCCTCGACCTGATCAACGAGCATGCCGTCGCCATCCATCTCCACTGTAGCATACCGCGCTTGATAATACTGGAACGCTTGAAGTGCGCCGACATAGGTCGGATTTTCGCAAAGAATGTAATCCCCCGGCTCGATAAAGACCCGCGCCAGAAGTTCAATCCCCTGCTGTGAACCGGAAGTAATGAGAATGTTCTCTGCCGTAGTCGGAGTCCCGGCCTTGGAAGCTCGCAGGGCGATCACTTCCCTAAGCGGTAGCACACCCTGGGATAGGGAGTATTGCAGGCATGATGCCCCGTATCTCTCGATTACCTCAGTAGCAATGCGGGCCAGGTCTTTGAGCGGAAACAACTCCGGAGCCGGCAGTCCTCCGGCAAAAGAAATTACGCCGGGTTGCGAAGTGATCTTGAGGATTTCCCTGATTATTGAGGCTTCAAGGTTCTTGACGTGCTGTGCGATCGGCCACTTGTCGGGTTTGACCTTTTGTTGTAACTCAGTCAATACCATAGGTTCCTTTCCAGCGCGCCGGTCACTCCTCAACCACTCCTTCCGGCCCGCAGTTTCGATTCGTCTTGTCGTTTTTAGTATGCTACAAATGCTGCCAAAAGACAACCCCCACAAATGGCTTTTGGGGTACGCAGCCCATTTGTATCTTTACGATCATGAGATAGTTGACCCTGAATACTCGTGTCCACCAGGTTTTATTGAGGATTATATGGATGATAATTTTACACACACGACACTCGGCAGAACCGGCCTGCAGGTGCACCGACTCGGCCTGTCAGCTACTTATCGGCCCGGGCGCGACATGGTCCGGCGGGCTATCGACTCCGGTGTCAACTTCCTGTTCTGCTACGGCTTTGACACCCACGTCACCAAAACGGTGCGTGAGATTCCCCCATCGGAGCGACAGCGCCTTGTCGTCGCCACTGGGGCATACAACTTGCTGCTGGGGCATCCCAACCTCCGCCGCACGCTGGAGAAACGGCTCAGACAACTCGGATCAGACTATATTGACATCTTCTTATTTCTGGGCGTCACCAAGGGGAAGCACTTAACAGACCACGTCCGAGAGGAGTTGTTGAAGTTCCGGCGGGAGGGCAAAGTGCGGTTTATCGGCATGTCCTGTCACGACCGCAAGTTTCATGGCGAAGAGGCCCGGCGCGGCGATCTTGACCTGCTCATGCTACGCTACAACGCTGCGCATCGGGGAGCTGAGGAGGACATCTTTCCCCACCTCCATCCGCACAACCCCGGTGTGGTAAGTTACACCGCCACACGCTGGAGCTATCTCTTGCGTCGCCCCAAGGGCTGGCCCAAAGACGGCCGTATCCCGACCGCCGCCGAGTGCTACCGGTTTGTATTGTCCGACCCACACGTTCATGTGTGCCTGACAGGTCCGAGCAATCGGCGCCAACTGGAAGAAAATCTATCCGCCCTGGCAGCCGGTCCCCTGTCACCCGAAGATTATGCCTTTATGTGCCGTTTTGGCGATGCCGTTCACCACTCCAAGAAGTGGTTCATGTAGCGAATAAAACAAGCACAGGGCGGAAGCCTTCGGCGCTTCTGCCCTGTGTGGTATCTGCAATACTATCTACCAGTGCTGACCAGCTACCCTGCCAGCTTCTCCATAAGTGACTGGTCGATGTCGAAATTTGAGTAGACTTTCTGAACGTCGTCGTTCTCCTCAAGAATGTCGAGCATCTTGAGCATCGAACTGGCGTCGCCTTCTTTAGTCAATTTCGTCGTGCTCTGCGGGATCATGGTGACTTCAGCCGATGCTATTTTGATTCCCTTTTTCTCAATCGTCTGGCGCACGTCGTCAAGCACAGCGGGATCCATCACGATTTCGTAAGCGCCGGTGTCGCTCTTCATATCATCCGCGCCGGCTTCGAGCGCCACTTCCATAAGGGTGTCCTCATTGGCTGCTTCCAGATCAACCGTAATCACGCCCCTCTTGTGAAACATCCAAGCCACACACCCGCTGGCGCCCAGATTACCGCCGTACTTCGTAAGGACATGGCGGATTTCTGAGACAATCCGATTCTTATTGTCGGTCAGGACTTCGAGATAGAGCGCCACACCGCCGGGACCATACCCTTCATAAGTAATCGATTCAAAGGTTACCCCCGGAAGCTGGCCGGTCCCCTTGAGAATCCCTCTCTTGATATTGTCCGCGGGCATGTTCTCACCTTTGGCGGCGGCGATTGCGGTGCGGAGCCTTGGGTTGCCGTCGGGGTCTCCCCCGCCTTCGCGGGCGGCGACAGTCAGTTCTTTGATGAGCCGGGTAAACTTCCTGCCGCGCTCCGCATCCAACTTGCCTTTTTTGCGTTTAATCGTTGCCCATTTTGAGTGGCCGGACATACGAGACTCCTCAGCTTTATTTCAAACTCTCATGTTCACTCTGCAAATGCATCCGATCCAATCTTTAATCTAACTGTTCCCAGATAGATTGGCAAGGGGTCTCATAATGTCTAAACAATTGTTGTGCCCACGGTTCACGGCCGTATTTTCCCCTTATGCCATCAATCTTCACCCGCATAATCCGGCGAGAAATGCCGGCTAAGATCTTTTACGACACCGACCAGGTCATAGTAATCGCCGACCACCGCCCCAAAGCCCCGGTGCACCTGCTCATTATTACTAAAGAAGAGTACCCGGACTTCCAGCACACTCCTCCCGAGGCTCTTCAGGTCTGTCTTGACACCGCCAAACTGGTTGCCGAGAAGCTGGGTATCCCTGACCATTACCAGTTGGCGATCAACAACGGCCTGGGGCAGGAAGTCCCTCATTTCCATATCCATTTCCTGTCGAACCGGGGTATGGAAGGGTTGACCTATCTTAAGGAATAACCAAGAAAGAGGCTTCTCGCCTGTTGACAGAACTCTTTAGGGCCGATATATTTAAGGCTTGGCTATATGTCCGTACTTATACGGCGTGACTCCGAAACCCATAGCCCCGGACGAAGGAGGTGACTGTTATTGACCGGAGTCAGAGTTAGAGACGACGAATCTTTCGAAAGAGCGCTGCGTAGATTCAATAAGTTCTGCGAGAAGTCTGGCATTCTCTCGGACTACAAGAAGCATCAGCATTTCGAGAAACCGTCCGAGACACGCAAGCGTAAGATGGCGGCTGCCCGCCGGAAGACGCGGCGCGCCAGTTTCCTGGAAACAAGAAAACCGTGAAGCTCGTATGTCGATTTTCGAGCAAGTAGATAAAGATATGATGAAGGCCCTCAAGGGCGGCGACAAAGAACGTCTGACCGTCCTTCGGGGCCTCAAGTCTGACCTCAAGTACAAGAAAATTGAGGTTGGTGCGGAATTAACCGATGAACAGGCGCTGGAAACTCTGGCCAGTGCCGCCAAGAAACGACGTGAGTCGATCGAGCAGTTCCGTGCCGGAGGTCGGGAAGACCTCGTCAAGAGCGAAGAGTTTGAGCTGGCGGTGATCAGCTCATATCTCCCTAAGCAGTTGACCGAAGAAGAGTTGCGGCAGATGGCCGAGTCCGCAATCAAAGAAGTCGGGGCCGATTCCCCCAGGCAAATGGGATTGGTTATGAAGGCTCTTATGCCCAAAATCAAGGGCCGGGCCGACGGCAAATTGGTCAACAAGCTGATCTCAGAATTACTTGCCAAGTGATTTAACAACAATCTATACTCGGTTCCAGAGCTATGAACCCTCACAGGGAGTAGTGTATGAACTGGATAGACGCTGCGCTGGGTGTTTTGTTATTGGCATCGGTAATAGTAGGGTCGAAAAAAGGACTTGTCAGGGAAACAAGCGCTTTTCTGGTCTTTTTCGCGGCAATTGTCCTGACCGTGAACTACATCGATAAGCTGGTGATCTACATTTACGACAGTCTGGGTACTTCAGTGCTGGTTTCGGCGTTTCTTTCCTTCGTCCTGCTTCTGGCATTTTCTTACGGTCTGTTCAAGGGACTGGGGTGGATGTTCTACAAAGTAGCCGACATCAAGAGCGAGAATAAGAAACGTGACCAGATGGGCGGCGCTCTGGTCGGCTTCCTGCGCGGTTGGGCGGCGGTCGGCTTTCTGACTTTTGTAGCCTTCCTGCTGCCTTTGCCAGATCGTTTCTACCCTTACTTTGAAGCGTCGTTTTTCGGACCCACCGTGGCCAAGACTGTACCTCTGATATTCGAATCCACATCGATACTGCACCCCAACCACCCCAGCTTCATGAAGCAGATCGAGAATACTCTGGTAATGACGCCGTCAGAGGGTAGCACGAGTCGCGAATTGCCATCCGAAGACCGCGCCGACGTGTTTCAGGTCATGTATCAGCTTGACCGATTCTTCAATCTGGAGGCCAAGAAGTCCGGCACCTAAATGGTTTTTCTTGTGAGATGTTGGTCTTATATTGCAGCCGGCTTGCGAGCCGGCTCTTTTTTTGAGGTTAAGCAGACAGGATGATCAATCAGCACACGGCGAAAATCCTTGAGTTTCCCAAAATCATCGCTCTCATCAAGGAGAGGTGTCTGACGGCCTACGGCCAACCCGAGGTGGATCTGTTCGATCCGATGTTTGAGCGCACGGCCATTGAGACCCGCCTTGATGAAATCACTCAGTTGAAGGACATCTTCAATTTCGGCCGGGCGTTTCCGCTCAGCCAACTCGAAGACTGCCGTGAGTTGCTGAACAAGTCACAGGTGGCGGGGGTGTTTCTCGATCCGCTCGAAATCCTGTACGTGTTGGAACTGGTTGAGGTCTCGATTGCACTCCATGAGTATGATCCGGAAGGTCGCGTCAATTTCCCCGCCGTTGTACCGTATCTGAAAGCGGTTCGCTCGTTCCCGGAACTCAAGAAAGAAATTGTCCGCACGGTCGACCAGGACGGCCAGGTCAAAGACGGCGCTTCGGTTCAGCTGCGCCGCCTTCGGTCAAGCCTGTTCGAGGCCAAGCGGCGGATAATTGACAAACTTGAAAATCTCCTATCCTCACAGCAGAAGCACTCCGGCTGGCAGGACGACGTGGTCACGCAGCGCAACGGGCGGTATGTGATACCAGTTCTGGCCGGCCAGTATAAAGCCGATCAGGGCATCCTGCATGATCGCAGCCAGTCGGGTGCAACTTTCTACTTTGAGCCGCGCGAGGCTGTCGAACTCAACAACAAATTCAATCTACTTACGCAGGAGGAACGGGCTGAGGTAATCCGCATTCTTGCCGCGCTTACCGCCGAAATCGGACTGCGAGCGGATGCGCTCCTGGAGAACACCCGAATCATCGGCCGACTCGACGCCCGCTATGCTGCGGCCAAATTCGCCGCTGAGACCAAAGCGAACCGCCCCAAAATCACTGAGGCCGCCGAATTTGACATTCGGGAAGCTCGACACCCCCTGCTCATTCGTCAAATGGGGGGAATTGAGAAAGTAGTGCCGATTTCGGTTGCTCTCAACGACAACCGTCAGGCGCTGCTCATCACCGGCCCGAATACCGGCGGCAAGACGATAGCCCTCAAGACTATCGGGTTGACCTCGCTCATGGTCCAGTGCGGACTGCCGGTACCGGTAACCGAGAGCAGCACCTACGGCATTTTCCGTAAGATCTTCGCCGATATCGGAGACGAGCAGTCGATTGAGTTGTCGTTGTCGACTTTTTCGTCACACATCAGGAACGTCTCGGAAGCGGTAGCCAATGTGTCGCCGGATTCGCTTGCCTTGCTGGATGAAATCGGCGCAGGCACCGATCCCAAGGAAGGCGCCGCTTTGGCCGAGGCGATTATCATTTACATGCTGAATAAGGGTGCCCGGCTGATCGCATCGACTCACTATTCACAGCTCAAGACTCTCGCTCTGGATCATCCGGAGATTGAAAACGCCTCGCTCGAGTTCGACCGCAAAACCCTTACCCCCACCTATCGCTTACAAATGGGTATTCCCGGCTCATCATACGCAGTTGAGATTGCCGGACGGCTCGGTATCCCCCTCTCCGTTTGCGAGCAAGCTTCTCAACTGCTGGGAAGCGGGGAACGTTCGCTCTCCGAACTAATAGCCTCGCTGGAGAAAGAACTTGTCCAGATTCGCAACGACCGGAACAACTTGGCTGAGCGACAGAGCAAAGTCGAAGAGCTGGAGCGGTATTATCACGCCCAGACAGACAAGTTCGAACGCGAGATCGATCAACAACGCCAGGAAGCGCTGTTGGAAACCGACAGTCTTCTTGAGACCACTCGGCGTGAATTGGAACGCCTGGTGGCGCAGATTCGCAACAATCAAGCTGAGTCGGTTGAAGTCAAGGCTGCTCATCGCTTTATCCGCGAGGCAAGTGACCGTACCGAGAAAACCCGCAAGAACACAGGATCTGGGCGCGAGAAAAAGGTTCGCCTCGATCACTTCGCAGTCAGTGATCAGGTGAGAATCATCTCACTGAACAAGGAAGGCGAATTGACCGAGTTGATCGGAAAAGACAAGGCCCGAGTGCAGGTCGGCTCTGTGGTCACCGTAGTCAAGCTTCGTGATCTTGAAAAGCTGGCGGGGCCGAGCGCGACCGGAGCAGCGCGACCGGTTTCCAGGACGCCTTCGACAGACGATGTCAGCCGCGAAATTCATCTGAGGGGTATGACGGTTGAGGAAGCTATTGAGGCTCTCGACCGTTTCCTCGACCAGGCTGTGGTCGCCGGACTTCAACAGGTCTATGTCATCCACGGCAAAGGTACCGGCACGCTGCGACGCGGTCTGACCCAGTACCTGAAGAATCACCGCGAGGTCGAATCGCTCACACTCGGAAATTGGAATGAAGGTGGCGCCGGAGTAACGGTAGTCAAACTGAAGTCATGATCCCGCAGGAAGTCATAGAGCAGGTCCGCGAGGCCACCGACATCGTGCAGATTGTCGGCGAATATGTCCACCTCAGGAAAAAGGGGCGCGACATGTGGGCCTGCTGTCCGTTTCACACTGAGAAGACGGCGTCGTTCAAGGTCTCCCCCGACCGCCAGCTTTTTCACTGCTTTGGCTGCGGCAAAGGCGGCAATGTCTTCACCTTCCTTCTGGAGCATGAGGGGATGTCGTTCGCCGATGCGGTCCGCTATCTGGCCGGACGAGCGAGCATCACCTTACGCGAAACCCGCACCGATCAACACCGTGACGAAACCGAGCGCCTGAACTACGCTCATGAAGTGGCGGTGGAGTATTTTCACGGCTTATTGTTTCAGAAACGATACGCGGTTGTTCTCGACGACTACCTCAAGAGCAAACGGGGCGTCAATGATGAATCGATAGAGACGTTTCGCATCGGCTTGTCGGGCGAAACCTGGGACGGGTTTCTCAAACATGCTGCAGGCAAAAGTCTGAAGCCGGAAGAACTTCTCAAAGCCGGATTGATCGGCAAATCGGAGCAGAAAGGCACCTGGTATGATCGTTTTCGCCAGCGCCTCATGTTCCCGATCTACAACCTGACCAACAAACCGATTGCCTTCGGAGGCCGCACGCTCAAGAAAGGTGAATCGGCTAAGTATCTGAATTCGCCGGAGACACCACTCTACAGCAAGAGCCGTGTCTTATACGGTTTGAACTTCGCCCGCGACGCCATCCGCGAGCAACATTTCGTTTACATCGTAGAAGGGTATTTTGACCTCATATCACTGTATCAACGGGGCATCAGAAATGTCGTGGCGTCGTCAGGAACCGCCTTCACATCACAACAGGCACGTTTGCTGGCCAGATTTGCCGAAGAGGCGTATTTGTTTTTCGACGCCGATTCGGCCGGTCGCGCGGCGGCGCTGCGCTCGGTCGATTCGTTGTACGACGCCGGCCTTGAAGTCAAAGTAATCAGCGCACCTCAGGGTGAAGACCCCGATTCGGTGGCGCGCGAGCACGGCGCCGATCTTGTTGAACAACTGCGCGCTCAGGCCCTCCCGTACATCGATTATCGAGTGCGACAGTTTGACATGACTTCCGCCGGAATCATAGAACGCGAGAAACTGGCCAAAGAACTGGCCGCTCTTGCTTCGCGGATCGCCGATCCCACCCGACGCGAACTGTTCCTGCAGGAATCTGCTCAGAAACTGCGGGTGGACCAATCGGTGCTTCAGCATGCCATGTCCGGCCAGCCGGCTGCCCCGGCTGGGTCAGCTCTGATATCGTCACGCTTTCATGCCCACGAGGCGGAACTGCTGTCTTTACTGTTGGAGAAGTCAGGGACGGTTGATTTTGTCTTTGAAGCTGTCGCACCGGAGGATTTTGATTCACGATTACTCGGCCGCGTTTATGCCGCGATGATGACACAGTATCAACAGATTGGTGATTTCGACATTCACCGGCTGATTGACAATATCCCCGGCGAGGACATGAGTGCCGCCGTAGCCGAGCTGGCTTCACATGAATGGCAGAGTGATCAGATCGACACGCAGGTGAAACTGGTCGTCGGGGAGTTTGTAAAACGCAAGCAGGCCGAGGTCAGAAAACGTCTGAAGGAAGCTCTGCGCCGCGCAGAGGCGCAGGGGGATCAGGACAAAGCTGACGATTTAATCGCCGAAATGAAAAGATACGGGCTATAGGATATGCTGCTCCGCCTGAACATAAGCAATTTCGCACTGATTGACGATGTCGCACTAACCTTCGACAAGGGCATGTCCGTGCTGACTGGCGAAACCGGCTCCGGTAAGTCGGTAATCGTGACGGCGCTTGCCCTGGCTGTAGGTGACCGCGCTGAGCGGGAGCATATCCGTCACGGTTCCAACCGGGCGACAGTTGAGGCGACTTTCTCGGTGGAGCGCATGAGTTCCCAGTACAAAACCGCCTTCGTCAACTATCTTGAAGACGGTACTTTCACCGTCAGCCGCGAAATCCTGCGCGACGGCAGTTCAAAGGTCAAGATCAACAGCAACTCGGCTACGTTGGCCCGCCTCAATGAACTCACATCACCGCTGGCCGAGATTCTCGGTCAGCACTCCAGCCGGCTTTTGCTCGACGAAGAAAACCATCTGACTTTTCTCGACAATTTCGCCGGAGCCGAAGGATTATGCAGCGAAGTAACCCACCTGTACGAATTATGGGACAGTACTCGAAGTGAGCTTCGACGTATCCGTAGCGAACGAGAAGCGCTGGAACGCGAACGGGAATTGCTGCTATTTCAGAAGAAAGAGATATGCGACGCCCATGTGCGAGTTGGAGAAGAGGATGAGTTGATTCAGGAACGACGAATCCTTGACTCATCGCGCGCCCTGATCGAATCGGCAGCCATAATTGAGAGCGCGCTAAGCAGTGAGGACCGAAATGTTATCGATCTGCTCCGATTGATACGCAGAGAGATCGACAAGATGGCCGCTATCGACGCTTCGTTGCTGCCTCAGGTGAAACAGATAGAGGAAGTGGACTATCAGCTTGAAGATTTGCGCGGCACAATTGAAAGATACGGAGCCTCAATACCGGACGACCCGCAGCGCCTCGAAGAGATCAATGCCCGTCTGGACGAGTTGTACAGCCTCAAGCGCAAGTACGGTGGCTCGGAGGACAGCATCCTTCAGACTCTTTCAGATATCGAAAAGAAACTCGGTGACAGACCGGACGTCACCGCGCTGATCGCACAGTTGGAGGCACGGGAAAGAAGCTGCCGGGATCAGTACGCTTCCAAAGCTCTTCAGTTGTCCGACATCCGGCGGAAAGCGGCCAAATACTTGCAAAAGCTGGTGGTCAAGGAAATGACTGAGTTGGCTATCGACCAGGGCCAGTTCGATTCCGAATTCCTCTATGAGGATCAGGCCGACGGAGTTGAAATCCGCGGACAAATCGTAAGGCCTCATCCGTATGGCCTTGAGAATTGTCGCTTTCTTTTCTCGGCCAATCCGGGGGAACCGCTCAAATCGCTGGTCAAGACTGCGTCCGGGGGTGAAGTCTCTCGCTTGTTGTTGGCCATCAAGGCCGCCGAAATGAAGAACAATGAACTGTCGCATTCTCTGCTCGTGTTCGATGAAGTCGATGCCGGCATCGGTGGTCAGACGGCCGTGGCAGTGGGCGCCAAAATCCGGAAGCTCGCCCGGAATTGTCAGGTCATAGTCATAACCCATCTTCACCAAATCGCACGCCAGGCCGACCATCACTACGTTGCGGAAAAGACTGACGCTCGGGGCAAGCGCGTAACGATAAACGTAGTCAAGCTGGACGGCCCGGCGATAACTGCCGAACTGGACCGCATGGTGGCCCTGCCGGAATAGAGACCTCCCGCTTCTGCTCCCCCACCCCGCCTTTTGTCCGTGTTGCGACGCTCTTTTGTCTTGACAAAATCGGGCTTCATGCGTTTCTTATATGTTGGATTGAATGACGAACCTTTTCTGCAGGAGGTGAAAGATGTCAAACCGGAAACCTGCAGGACCTGCCACCAAGAGTAAGAATCGACAAGTTTTCAGAGTGGTTGTCGGGGCGGCCCTGTGCATTGCTGTGCTGATCGGGAGTGCGACAGCTCAGATTGTTGTGAACCCCGTCACCGGACACAAATATGAGTATGTCCGGGTTCGCGGTTTCATCAACTGGGAGCAAGCCCGCGATGCCGCCCTGTCTCGGGGAGGTTACCTGGCGACAATTACCGACTCGCTTGAGACCCGGATTGTAGTAAGCCTGTTGGCATATCCCGGTCAAAAGGCCTTTCTGGGAGCGACCGACGCCGGCGTCAATTGCAAATGGCGATGGGTCACAGACGAGCCCTGGATCTACCAGAACTGGGCGCCCGGAGAACCGGGCGGCGAAGAACCCTGTATCAACAGTCTCAGAACCTCCTACGAACTCGGAGGCAAATGGGATGCGGATGTCGGCCCGCTCGACGGGTTCATAGTCGAATGGAACGCGCCCGTCAACGACACCCTGCTGAATCTCCAGCAATGGCCCATATCCGAGGGCGGCAATGGTCACTGGTACGCGGTCATCCCTCAATGGGTGTCCTGGCATGAAGCCGATAGTCTGGCGAAGGGAATCGGGATTCGCGGCGCCACCGGCCATCTGGCGACAGTTACATCGTTTGAAGAAAACACATTTATTCTCAGCAACATCCTGGTTAAGGCCTGGCCCGAAGCGTTCTGGCTGGGTGGTTTCTCGGCCGGCCCGTGGGAGTGGGTAACAGGCGAGCCCTTCATCTATACCAACTGGGCCGAAGGTTATCCCGATAACTTGGACACGGTCGAAGCTCTGGCGATGCTTGGATACATGATCGGCCACGAAGACTCACCGTTACCGGGCGAGTGGGTTTCTCGCGATCCGCACTGTGGTCCCGACGGGATACAGTGCATAACAGCCGTCATAGAGTTCGATACCGAGCCGATTGAGCCGCGTACGCTCCTCGTCCCCGAAGAGTATCCGACCATTCAGACGGCAATCGACTCCGCCCGCCAAGGTGACATGGTGCTGGTCTCCCCCGGCACTTACTACGAATCGATCAATTTCCGCGGCAAGAATATCACGGTGCGCGGGGCTGACGGCCCCTTACATACTGCCATCACCAATGAACGGATGGTCAACCTGGTAACTTTCGACCGGGGCGAAACACATGACGCCGTGCTGGAAGGGTTCACCCTCAGCGGTGGATGGATTGCCGTGTTGTGCGTCAATTCCGGACCAACTATCAGGCGCAACATCTGTGTCGGTCAGCAGGTTACGAACTGGGCCGCGATCTGCCTGAGTGGACCGGTCGATACGGCTATCGATCAGAACGGAGACCCCCGCTACGGTGCCCACTTTGGTGACGCGCCAGCGGTAATCGTCAACAATACTATTGTGAACAGCGCCAATGGTGGAATATCCTCGTTCTCAATCGCGGCCCCGACTATCTGGAATAACATCGTCGTGTTCAATCAGCATTACGGCATTCATCATCAGGGCGGTTTTCACCAGCAGATGCCGTTGCTTGACTACAACGATGTGTACGGTAATGGCGACGTGAACTACTACAATATTTCCGAACCTGGCGCCGGCTCGATCAGCGCCGACCCGCTACTCTGCCGTGGCTATGAACTTACGGTGGGATCCCCCTGCATCAATGCCGGCGATCCGAATCCGCGCTTCAATGATCCCGACGGTTCCCGCAACGACATGGGCGCGGTGCCATTCTTCGGAGGCGGAGGTGGAATCATTCCAACAAACGAGTGGATAATTGTATTCTGCGACAACCTCAGACCCGATGTTGTGACGACACCTGAATCGTCTCTGATTCAGGCATTCGATCCCGGTGGGGTCTTGTGCGGACAGGCGATCAGGTACTGGGAAGGCTCTTACGGTTTCATGCCAGTCTATCGTGATGATCCATACACTGAGGTTGACGAGGGATGCGAGCCGGGCGATCTGATTCAGTTCAAAATCGACGGCATGCCGGTGCAGCCGTCGACGCCGGTTTACTGGACCGCCAATGGTGATGTGTTTGAGGTCTGCGACTTCGGCGCAAATCGTTGTCTCAATATTCCGCTGCACACCGGCTGGAACCTGATCAGTTGGAATGTGGCCTTTGAGGGCGCAATTCACTTGGCGCTGGATGAGATTATCGGATGTGTGGACGTGGTTCATTCATACGAACAGGGTGGTTTGACGTTTGATCCGCAGCTTGATCTGTACAACACCCTGACCCATGTCGACTACCATCACGGCTACTGGATCAGGATGAACTGCGACGCTGTGCTCCAGGTGTGCGGCGATGAGATTCCGTTCGAGGAGTGGATCGCTCTTGAACCAGGCTGGAACCTCGTGTCATACTGGCCTCCGCAACCACTCCCCATTGAGCAGGGATTCAACTCTATTCTCGATAGTCTGCAGGAAGCAATGGGCTTTGACAGCGGCGCCTTGGTCTGGCTTCCGACTACACCTTACTTGAACACTCTGGTGGAACTCAAACCCACTTTCGGCTACTGGACCAAAGTGCCCGGATTTATGCCGTTGTACTACCCCGCTTTCTTGCCATTTCCGGATACGCTCCCCTGGCCCTGGCCGCCCGACTCGGGTTTCGTGGAGGTCCCCCCTCTTGCTGAAACCTCGCGCAGTTGGATGTCGGTCTATGGTGACAACATCACAATCGACGGCCAACCTCTTTCCGAGGGTGCGGTGATATCTTTCAGTGTGGATGAGACGGTTATCTGTGGGCGCGGCGTCTATCAGGCTGGCGCTTTGCGCCTGACCCCGGTCTACGGACACGACGGGTCGGGTGAGGTGTCCAAGCTATATCCTGAAGATGGTGACCAGCTCGCTGTTTTCGTTGACGGACAGCGCGTCTACCCTGATCTGAAGTGGGCCAGTAATGGAGCGCGAGTGCGTCTCAGTCGCCTGACCGCCGACAATCGGGGTCTGCCGCAGGAATACGCGCTGGCCCAGAACTACCCGAACCCGTTCAATCCGGGAACGATGGTTGCGTTTGACGTGCCCGCTGACGGTCATGTCAACGTGTCGATCTTCAACGTACTGGGTCAGAAAGTCAGGACGCTGGTAGATAGAGATTGCGCAGCCGGACGGTACGAGCAGGAGTGGGACAGTCGGGATGACAACGGCAACCCCATTTCAACCGGTGTGTATTTCTACCGCCTAACCGCCGGAGAACAAGTCCTGACGAAGAAGATGCTGTTGCTGAAGTAGTAAGTATGCTTGTAGAGTAGGTCGAAACCCCCGCGGTTTCGACAGATGTTGTTTCCCTAACGTGCCCGGCAGATGTCCACATTTGCCGGGTCTTTTGCAGCCGGGCCTATACCACCGTCGCCTGCATGAATTCCCGCGCCGAAAGCTTCTCACAGCTAAAGATCATCTCTTTCAGCTTCTTCCGACGCTCTGCGTTCAGCAGCTTCTCGGCGAGGCCGGTGAACTTGATATCGAGGTCTTCTGTAGTCATCGGCTCGCGCGGGTCACCTTTGGGATATTCAAGATAGGCCGAGTGCTCTTTGCCGTCTTTGGTACGCACAACCACTTTCGATGGCTGCTTGGCCGGGAACATCTTCTCAAACTCGACCGACGCCTCCCCTTTGATCCTGTCAATCACGGCCCAGATGCGTGGGTCCTTGAGCTTCTCATCGGAGAACGACGCCGTACTGATCTGACGGTCTACTATTGCCGCCGCCAGACAGTACGGCAGAGAATGATCGGCCGTCTCGCGTGATTCCGGACGGTACTTGTGTGGATCGAACAGAATGTCACAGGCGCGGGCGATAGTCGTGATCGTAGCCGATTCGATCTGCTCCGGTTTGATGTCGTTCTCTTTGATCACCTTGAGCATGCAGGTCAGGTGCGTATGCGTCAACGCTTCGGTGGGGAAACCCTTCATGCTGCATTCGAGAATCTTGAACTTCTTGCCCAGCCCTCCGAGCAACTTATCGTTGTCCCACTTAGGCCCGAACACGTCCATCAAGCCTTCTTTGCCTTCAAACACCGCGTCGGTACCGGAATATCCCTGCTGCGCCATCAGGGCTGCGAAAACACCTGCTTGTACCGCCATTGGATCGACCGTGTTCTTCATCATGGTCAGCTTACCCGCGGTCGGACAGCCAATCGTGTGATTATGGCAGCCGGAAATACCGATGGCGTTAACCATCTGATCGACCGTCAGACCAAGTATCTTCCCTGCCACAATGGGCGAGACGAATTGTGTCAGAGTTGCGTGATGCCATTTGCGCTCGCGCACGCCGGGCACTGCGAACTCACACAGCCGCATCTCAAACTCGTAGGCGAGAATGATTGCAACAATGACTTCGCGCATCGACGAGTCGACCATCTCCCCCACCGCAAGCGCCGCCGGAATAATATCTGACGGGTGCGAAGGGTCCTCTTTCCAGTAGATATCGTTGTAGTCGAGCGCGCGGATCATGAGCGAATTGACCAGCGTGGCGTTGACCGCCGGCATCTTGTCACCGTAGCCAATCACGGTCGCTTCCGGCTTGCCGCCCATGTCCGCGTAGATATTACGGAGTATGCCTACGTCTTTAGTGTGATACCCACCGTAGGCGCACCCGAGCGAATCATAGAGGTATCGTTTGACTTCATGTATTGACTCGGGTGAGAGGTCGTTGTAACTGAGCGCTACCGCAAACTCAGCGATCTGTCGAGAGAATGATTTGTCCATCGTCCACTACTTCCAATCTACTAGTACTAACCAACACAAAAGCAGGCCCTTCTGGGCCTGCTTAAGAATCTCACTTGATGGCGTATCTTGTCAAGCAGTTTAGAGCAGCTCGGCCAACTCGAGTTTGAGTTTCTTCTCCTGGTCGGGTCTGCCTACGACGAAATCGTATTTCGTGCCCGGGTCAGCTTTCAGCATCTCACGAACGGCGAGGACACCGTCCAACTGTTTGATATTGATACCGTTGATCGACCGGATCAAGTCCCCTTTCGAGAATCCAGCCTTCTCGGCCGGAGTGTCGGGACTGACGTAAGTCACTTCGACTCCAGACCGATCAGGCGACCAGGCGATCTGCAGCCCCGAATGATCTTCCGGCCACGGCTGGTTGAACTTCTCGCCCTTTTCGACCATTAGCCTCTCGCCAGAGTAGTCAACGTAGATAACGAAATTGCGGAAAATGGAATTGCCGAGCACTCCAATCTGGTCAGCCGTAAAAACTGTATCGGAGCCGCCGTAGGAAAAATCGATCTCCGGTTTGTAAAGCGTAAATCCGGCGAATTGAAGGCTGTCGCACAGAACCGATTTGTTCTGAAATTCCTTGGTGGCGCCGTGACCCATGCCCAGCTTCCCTTTTCTGCCTGCGTAGCCCTCGCGAATGGCGTAGCAGCCGTCCAGAAAAGTACCACCCGCGCCAATATCAAACAGCCACGCACCTGAGCGCGTGCCGTCCAGAGAGGCCGGAACCTCGAACAAACTGTTCTGAATATGAATGTCGACGGTGTTTCCGTTCCCCGCGTACTCAAATTTTTTCGGGTCATAGAAAGAAACCAGCTCAGCCGCATAATCGACCTTGGTCACGAAGCGAGCCAGGAAATCATAGCCAAGAATACCGGCTACTTCCACACCCAATCGCCGGATTATCTCGCTCATAGCAATGACAGCTACGGTCTGACCCTGAAATTGGATATTGGCTATGCGGAACGGCGGCATTTTGGTGAAGGTTGCTTCCGTCACGCCGCCGGCTTCTCTCCCCTTCATACTTCCTTCCAACTCGAGACCAAGTTCTTCCGCGAAGGCTCGATTCAGAACGGTCATGGACGCACCAGTGTCCAGCAGCCAGAACCGCTCCTTTCCTCCTGTGTTCACTGGAATATACAGATGTTCGCCGATGAACTTGAAGGGGACGTTCTCAGCACAGGTGCCACCGACAAACTCGTAGTCCTTGGCCGTTTCTTGCGGCGGTTCGAACAGAGAGGGGTCGATATCCGGATTCGAGACGTACTTCGTCAGTGTGATCTCATGGCTCTGACCGGTCTGACGTGGAGTTTCCTGAGTCCAGAAGGGCACCTTCATGCCGTCGATCAAACGATAGTCCTTGTACACTACCATCCGGCTATCAGTGTCCTCAATGAAGAAGGCCTTGTCCAGCATGAAAGTCACGGTATTAATGCAGTAGAAATAGTAATCCAAGTTGATGTTGTTAGTGATCTTGAGCATGTAGCATTTCTCGCCGTCAGCACTGTCCAGTGCTTCGAAGCCGACCTTGAACACTTGCGATGCCGGGTCGGCATAGGCGTATTCGGCCATCAATTGCCTGACCTGCCGACGCCGGGCCGTCGTTTCATCGGGACTCGTGATTTTCTGCAGCTTCCCGTTTTGATCCAGCACCCACTGGATTTGACCGTTGTCACCTTGAGTCATCGCTAGAGGACCCAGGGTCATTTCTGATCTGTTTCGGTAAGGTTGCTGAGACCAGACCTTTACAGTACCCTGCATTGGGCCCATAACAATTGTGCCCTCAGAATAGGTTGCTCTCTCAGCCTTGAGCCGCTCCAGACCACCAAGCGCCTGAAAGTGACGAGCCAGTATCTGGAATGGGTCGGTAAGCTCCTGTGATTGGCTCGTAACGGCCAGAGTGAGAGTAAACATGAAGCCGGCAACAATCCGGCTGCGGAACGTAATCATATGCGCACCTCCTAATGCTTATTTAGACGGAGGTGCGGCTTAGAAGGTTGCAGTTCAGAGTTGGGGTTATGATTTCCCCAACCTACAATCGCTTCTTCACCCAGTTCTCCAGGCCGCCCTCAATCACCAGCTCCTGCGCCGCCACGCCGACCGGGTCTATCCCGTACGTCTTGCCGTTGATCTCAAGGGTAGCCGTATCGAAATGAATCTTCACTCTAATCCCTGTTTTCACAGTCAGCTTGCCGGTTCCGAATCGTTTCTTAAGATCGCGCGCCAACTCGGGAGCCTCGAGCGCGAGGAAACCGTTGTTCAGAGCGTTCCGCTGATAGGTCTGGTTAAGCGAGCCGGCCAGTACGAGTCTAATCCCGCGATACTTAAGCGCAGTCGCTGCCTGCTCACGGCTGCTGCCTGAGCCGAAACTGAATCCGCCTACCAGAATGTCACCCTCTCTGGCAATCTTCCCGAACTCAGGATCGTAGTTCTCCATCACCACCTGCGCCTGCTGCTGCGGCGTGAAATCATCGATGTAGGTGTACTTGCCGGGATAGATGCCGTCGGTGTTGAGATTATCCTGATGGCAGAAAACCAGCTCACCGGTTACTTCTGTTGGAAATTTCCTGAGCACTTTCAGAGCCGGGCGCTCGACTGCTGGTTTCGGATTCACAGAAATCAGTGCCCTGATCTGAGGAACATCGCCGAAACTGGGGCCATCGATGAAACCAGCCACCGCGGATGCTGCCACCACTTCGGGCGAGCCGAGATACACCTGAGCGTCGCGTGAGCCCATCCGGCCTTTGAAATTGCGATTCGTAGCCGAAATGCCAATCTCGCCGTCCTGAAGCAGTCCTTTGCCCAGACCGATACACGGCCCGCACCCGGGCGGTAGCTCGATTGCGCCGGCGTTTAGCAGTGTCTGCCAGTCGCCGCGGCGCTTCGCTTCCGCCAGAACTTCACTTGACGCCGCCGAGATATAGAACTCCACTCCGGCCGAAACCATCTTCCCTTTGATCACCTTAGCGGCGGCGGCGATGTCCTCTACCCGGCTGTTAACACACGACACCAGATACGCCTTCTGGATTTTGACCTTTCGTTTTCGTATTTCTGAAATCGAAGTATACGTTTTCACGTTGTGCGGGCCGGAGACGTGCGGCGACACAGTTATCAGGTCGAGCTTCAAATGTTTGGCATAGAAAGCGTTCGGGTCGGCCTCAAGTATATTATTAGCTAATGTCCGTATGTGACTATCGTTTAAGCGACTATGCTTTCCACCCTGATCGCGCTCTTTCACGAACTCGGTCCGTTTTTTTAGCCAGTTCAGACTCGTCTGGTCGGTCGGGAAAAGACCTGCCAGGGCGCCCCATTCGGTGGTCATATTGGCGATAACCAGACGGTCATCAATTGACAGATAAGCAACTCCGTTTCCGGAGAACTCGACCGCATGGTTAAGCACCTCGTCGTTGTTAAAATACCCGCACAGAGCAATAATCACATCTTTGCCGGTGGTACCGGAACGAAGCCTGCCGGTGAGTTCCACCTTGGCTACCGGCGGTACCTGCCACCAGGTGCGTCCGGTCGCCCAGATCGCGGCGGCGTCGGTGCGGACAATCGGCGTCCCCAAACACCCCAGCCCGCCGTACATATTGGAATGACTGTCCGATGCCACCACCATAGTCTGCGGCCAGGCATACCCTTCCTCACACATGATCTGATGACCGATCCCCCGGCCGGCCGGGTAGAAGTCGATCCCATGCAGTTTAGCAAACGCCTCGATGCCGGCGTACTTATTCAGATTAGACTCGCCGGTATCCTGAACGTTGTGGTCCAAAGCGAACACCGGCTGCCGGGGTTTGGCAATCTTGGTCGCGCCGATTGACTCGAACTTTGGAATCACTGCACCGGTGTTGTCGTGGGTCATGACATGGGCAGGGCGAATGGAAATGAAATCGCCGGCGTGCACTTCCTGCCCCGCCTCCAAACCGACGGCAAACCTTTGGGAGATCTTCTCAACAAGATTCTGTGCCATATTATTTCACCAATTCAAAATCGATAAAGTCAGCGTGATGAAAGATGATGCTCTCCGGGCTGCGCTTCTCCCCTGTCCCCTCTTTGGAATGGGTGGCGATAATGTGCATCACTTCCGAAGGTAACCCGTGCTTGAAGGCCAGTCCGACACCCGAAAACGGATGCCTGATATGCATGCCATAATCGGATTTGACCGGCCTGCCGTTGACGATCTCAAACTCAAGAAGTTTGCCCACGTCGGCCAGCAGCGCTCCGGCAACGAGATAATCGCGATTGACCGGCGTCCGTCGGGACCCGTGATATCCCTGAAGCACTTTGTCACAGGCAATACACATCGCGCAGACCGCCCGTACATGGCTGACAAATGTGATTTGGACATTATCGGCCAGCAAGGTAAACGGCATATTCATGAGCAGATCTTCGGTCCAGCCACGAAACCTGATCGCTTCTTCCCAGCAGGCGATCACTTTTTCGCGGAGGGTCGGACTGGATATTTCGTCTATTTCCGGCAGTAGTCTCAGCACCGTCTCTTTCATGAAATCCTCGCAGGTTGATTCCAATTCATGTCCGGCTATGATAAGTTACTGTTGGACAAGGGTCAAACGGAATAATGATCCACTGTGAACATTATGTTTGAACCAACGCCCCGGTGTTTCGTAGTATAACTTCAGATATGCGATTTGACGAAATGAACGAACTCTGATGGATACCTCCTTTATTCGCACCCTTGATCTCTGCCGCTATTACCGTCGTGGGGAACACGAGGTCCGCGCGCTCGACAAGGTCAGTCTGTCTATTGCCAAAGGCGAGTTAGTGGCTGTTGTGGGAGCTTCCGGTTCCGGCAAGTCAACACTTCTGGCGCTTCTTGCCGGGCTGGACACACCGACCTCAGGTCACATCGAGGTAGGCGGTCGCCAGCTTGCCGGTATGTCCCGGAACGAACTGGCTGCCTATCGGGCGGGTCGGGTGGGGATGATTTTTCAGTCCTTCAACCTTATCCCGCACCGGACAGCGCTCCAGAATGTAGAATTGGCCCTGTACTTCGACGGCACTTCTCGGACCGAAAGAACAGGCAAGGCAAGAGCCACACTGGAGCGATTGAATCTCGGAGACCGACTAGACCACCGCCCGGCTGATCTCTCCGGCGGCGAACAACAGCGCGTGGCAATTGCTCGTGCCCTCGTTAAGAACCCGGACATTCTATTCGCCGATGAGCCGACCGGAAACCTCGACTACGAACACACTCGCCAAATTGCCGGCATCCTCACAGAGCTGAACGCCCAGGGCATTACGGTCATCATGGTGACACACGACCGGGAACTTGCCAACCGGTGCACTCAGCGATTGGTGCGGTTGGTGTATGGGCGGTTAGCCGAGGAGGTAGCACCGTGACCACTTACGACAAGATCACCATGCCGTTCGGTAACCTGTGGCGAACCAAGCTCCGGTCTTTCCTGACAATCTCCGGAGTGACCATAGCGATCGGCGCGTTCGTGGCGATGCTCTCATTTGGGGCCGGCAATCAGCAGTATGTCACCGAACAATTCAATCAACTCGGCCTGTTCACCACCATGTATGTCTACCCGCGAACCGAGCGGGAGCCCCAGGACACTTCCAAAACGATTCCGCTCAACGATTCGGTGATAGCCTGGCTGGATGGTTTGCCTGGTGTGGAGCTAGCCTATCCCTACAGTACTTACGAAGTGATGGCGGTAGGGCTCGACACGGCTCTGCGGGTCAAGGCTCTGTCGGTGCCGGTGAGCGCCGCGCGTACCCGGATGTTCTCCCGACTCGAAACCGGTCGCTTGTTTTCTGCAGACACTGCGCGAGAGGCGGTGGTCACCACCGAATTCCTGCGTCAGGTGAAAATTGACACTCCTGAGACGGCGGTTGGTCGGCAACTGATCGTATCGGTCGACCGAATCCAGCTTGATTCCGGTCTGGTGCAAGCGTTGCGGGGATCGGGCGCCATGGCCGAAAGGGTGTTTGTAAAGGGATGGTTGGACTCCTTGCGCCAGGTTTCGTACTTGAAACGAGTAGTCCAGGATGAAATGGGTCAAGCAATGACGAACTTCGCTCAGGGGTTCTTCGAGCATCCTGCCAAAGTCAGCGACACCCTGACAATAGTGGGGGTTCTTAAGCAAGGCGACGGACGCATTCGACTCGAACCGGTCATGGTGCCGATCGCAACTGCTGAGCGGTTTGCCTCAGGTGGTCTGTCAAACGATCCGACCGAGCTGTACGCTGCTTTTCGCGACGGGAGCCTGATTGGGCGGGGCAATACCGATACCCGGCAACAGTATCCTCGAGCAACTCTTCAGCTTGATCCTCACGTTCCGTTCAAACCGATCAAGGACTCTGTGGAAGCCCACGGCTTCAGGTCGTTCAGCTACGCCGAGGAATTCGAGCAAATCACGAAGTTCTTCATTTATTTCGATATGGCGCTCGCCATGGTAGGCCTGATTGCCCTCATGACGGCTTCACTTGGGATTGTCAACACCATGGTCATGTCGATAATGGAACGCCGCCGAGAAATCGGGGTACTAAAATCGCTGGGCGCCTCGGAGTCGGATATCAAGCTGCTCTTTCATTTCGAGTCGGCCCTGATTGGTTTGTTCGGCTCTCTATCCGGTGTTGCTCTGGGCTGGGTGGTCAGTCGGGTATCATCGACAGTCGCTCGTTACTTCATGGCGCGCGAAGGGATCGACGAAGTAGAATTGTTTGCCCTCCCCTGGTGGCTGGTACTGCTGGCCATTGGTTTCGGTCTCCTGGTCAGTGTAGCTGCCGGAGCGTGGCCGGCCGCTCGAGCGGCGAGGACCGACCCGGTTGAGGCCCTCCGTGCGGAATGATTCTTCCACTATCTGTTGGCGCCGGATGAGCCGAGTTGTATATTGAGTTCCGATTACAAAGGAACCTTGCAGAGGACAATATAACCACATGTCAAAAAACTTTGCCATCACCGGGGTTGGCGGATATGTCGCCCCACGGCATTTGAAAGCTATCAAGGATACCGGCCACAGACTGGTGGCAGCGGTCGACCCGGCCGATTCGGTTGGTATTCTCGATCGCTATTTCAACGATGTCGCGTTTTTCACCGAGTTTGAACGATTTGATCGACATCTGGAGAAACTCCGCCGAGCCGCCGATGATAAGCGTGTTCACTATGTCTCAATTTGCTCCCCCAACTATCTCCACGACGCCCATTGTCGGTTTGCCCTTCGAGTCGGCGCCGACGCTATCTGCGAGAAACCTCTGGTCCTCAACCCTTGGAATATAGACGCTCTGGCCGAACTGGAGCAGGAAAGCGGCCGCAAGATCAATACAGTCTTGCAGCTTCGCGTTCATCCGGCCCTGATCGCTCTAAGAGACAAGCTCCAACGAGAAAAACCACGCGATAAACACGATGTGGTTCTGACCTATATCACGTCGCGCGGGCGCTGGTATCTGGTCTCATGGAAAGGTCAGCTTGAACGTTCCGGCGGGCTGGCCACCAATATCGGCATTCACTTCTTCGACCTCCTGATCTGGCTCTTTGGCCCGGTGGAAAAGAGCGAAGTGCATCTATCTCAGCCGACCACGGCTGCCGGCTACCTCGAACTTGAGCGCGCCCGGGTCCGGTGGATACTCTCAATCGACCGCAACCTATCGCCCGATGCAGCCAAAGGTTCCGAGCAGACTACCTATCGGTCAATTACGATCGACGGCGTAGAAGTCGAGTTCTCGGAGGGCTTCGCTGACCTGCACACCGACGTCTATCGCCGCACTCTGGAAGGGCGTGGTTTCGGCCTCGAAGACGCCCGCCCGTCGATCAGCCTTGCCCACGACATCCGGGTGGCCACCCCGAGCGGCGGCTCCGGGCGTTCACACCCTCTGCTGAAAAAATAGCGGGATCAGGCCGGCCCCCGCCTACCGACTCATCTTACCGATGGGCAAAAATGTCTTCGTCGATGTTGCCTGAAGGGTCCTTTTCAGTTATTATTCCCCCAGACAGAGTTGGAGTCGTTCCAACTTTTGTGCTGACTCGAACAGGAGAGAACAGCCCATGGGCTTGCGAAAAGCACTCGGTATCTGCGGTGTGCTCGTTATCACACTCGCGGTTGAAGACACTTTGGCACGCGCCGGCTTTGACAAGATCACCACGCCGCCGTCTGGCGCAGCATCACCAGCCCATTGTACCGCCCAGCATGACGTCGGGAGAATGGTTCTGGCCGTGACAAACATGGGGTCATTTGGCAACGGATTCGCCCAGGCCGGCAGCACCGATTTTTTCACCGGCGATGTTGTTCAGTCGTGTGAGTATCCCAAATCATCGCGAACCAGCTACTTGTTTGCGGCCGCTATTTGGATCGGGGCTGTGCTCGGTCGTGACACGCTGGTTTCAGTTGGGGCAGATGGGTGGCGGTACATTCGTGAATTCAATCCTGATGAGCCGCCTCTCGGCTATATGAAACGTCGCTCAAATATCGATCCTTCCAGACCGGAATTCGAGGGTGCCGTATCGGAACAGGACTTAATATCCGTCTACTATGATACCTGTGTCACCTGTACAGGGGTGGGAAGTGACTTTATCGAAGGCCGCGGCCATAGACCCCTCAACCTCGAGGTGACGGAGAAATCGTATGCATGGTCGTACACCTACGCTCAGGACTTTGTGTTGTTCGATTTTGGCATTCGCAATCTCGGCCAGGAACGCCTTCGTCGAGTGTATATGGGTATTTATGTCGATGCCGACATCTGGGCTCAAGCTCTGGGAGAAGGTGGGGCTCAAGATGATCTCTGCGGTTTCAGAGAAAAGCAGCCGGCCCTGTATATGAAGCCGCCTTGTCCTCGGGATAGTGACGTTGTTAATATCGCCTGGACAGTTGATAACGATGGTGACCTGGACCATCCTGGCATGACAGTACCGAATGTGACAGCTACTCGTATCGTCCGGACTCCCTCAGACTCTCTGGAAGTATCGTTTAACTGGTGGGTAAGCAACCAGTCTGCGGCCCTGGACTTCGGGCCACAGACACGTCGTGGATACCGAGATTTCGGCACCGGCGGCACGGGTACACCGGAAGGTGACCGCAACAAGTTCTATATCCTCAGCAACAAGGAATTTGACTACGACCAGCCGCGCGTAGCGACCATCGATGCCCTCGACACTCTCTGGCTCCCTCCCCCTGCCGATCGTGCCAGGGTCTGGGCCACTGGCCTTGACACCCGCTACGTTCTTTCTTTCGGACCTTTCGATATTGAACCGGGTCAGACCTTGCCAATATCTCTGGCTTATGTCGCAGGAATGAACTTTCACCGGACCCTGGCCAATTTTGACAATCTGCCCGATGATCCCGATTCCTGGTACAATGGGGTTAGTTTTGATTCTCTTGGTTCCAATGCCACCTGGGCCGACTGGATCTACGACAACCCGGGGGTAGATACCGACAGCGACGGCTATTCCGGAGAGTACACCTTGTGCAACATTGGCAACGATTCCGCGTGGTTGTGTGACACTTCCCTGGATACTACCGCCGACCCCGATACTATCGTAATCGCCTGTCACTGGCAGTATGAGCAAGTCGACACGATCTGGCGCAAGGGCGATGGGATACCCGATTTTCGCGGAGCTACTCCTCCTCCGAGTCCCTCGACCTACACTTACCGTGGTCAACGTGGCATGCGTGTCGAACCTGGTATCGGCTCAATCCGACTCATCTGGAACGGTGTGCTCTCGGAAAACACCCCCGATGTATTCTCTCGCAAGTATGATTTTGAAGGATACCGTGTGTGGATCGGTCGCGACGATCGCAGTTCAAGTTACAATCTTACAGCATCATATGATATTGAGGATTACATCCGACTTGAATACAACTCTGTGACCAAAGCCTGGGAACTGAATACCAGCCCTTTCACCCTGGCCCAGTTGCGTTGTCGGTATGCCGACTCGTGCGGTGATACGTCGTGGCACCCGGGCAATTATACGAGGATTCGTCCCCTTGTAGTACCCGGTGCAAACCCGGGCGACGAACCGTTTGTATGCTATTTCGAACCTCAGGATTTCAATCGATACATTCTCGCCAATGATCCTGTCAACGCCAACACGCCTATTCGCAAAGTGTACCCGAATGCTCCCAAGCCGCCCTTGCTTAACCCTGATTCGATCAAAGTGTATTTCCCCGACGGCCAGGATACTCTATACCTGACCAAAGAAGGGTTTGTCAAGTACTACGAATACGAACTAACGCTCGATGATCTTCTTCCTACGATTCCATACTGGATCACCGTAACGGCTTTTGACTATGGATCACCGGAATCAGGACTGGAGTCTTTGGAAACCAGTCCTACCATGATGCCGCTGATTACGTACGCTTTGCCGTCAACCGAGAAGGTGGCCACAGATCAGCTCGATGTCTTCGTTTATCCCAATCCTTACCGGATTGACGAAGATTATCGCGAGCGCGGTTTTGAGGCTCGAGGTGAGATGCAAAAGGACGTGGATCGCACCCGGCGCGTTCACTTCGCCAATCTGCCGCCGAGATGCACGATCACGATCTTCTCGCTCGATGGTGACTTGGTGCGCGAAATTGTACACAACGTAAGTTCGGCTGATCCATTGTCCAATCATGATTCCTGGGACCTCATCACCCATAATTTCCAGCAGGCGGTCTCCGGTTTGTACTACTGGACAGTCGAAGACGAAAGCGGGCGAATTCAGATGGGCAAGCTGGCCATAATTCTGTAGTCGGCGTCGAGTTATGAAACAGAGTTTCGCCTTGTGTCGACCTGTCGAGATCATTTTTTTGCTGGCAACGCTATGGCTCCCCACGTCCGCCCTGCCGAGAGGACTTGAAGAGGATTACAAGCAACAGGTCGGTCGCGCGTTCAACTCCCGACAGGCCCTCCAGAATGAACCGGTAGTTATGCACACGGCTCACGGCCGGGGTAATATTCGACTGGCGGTCGCAAACAACGGAACCTTTGGCACTCAAGGCGAGACCATTCAGGACCCATTCACCGGCGAACGCCTGCCCTCCTGCGAATACCCACGAGGTAGCGAAATCGTATTCCTTTATGTTGCCGCGCTCTGGATTGGTGCAGTCGTAGACGGCGACACCTTGGTATCGTGCGGCTCAGAGGACTTCTATGTTCGCAGTAGCGAATTCTGGCCCGACCGGCCGGAATTTGGCGGCACTTTCCGATACGGTTCCATTGATGTCAATTCCAAATACTATAACCCCAGGGTCAGCGCATATTCCGAAGAGGACATTCTCGCCGAGTACTACGACACGAATACGGCTGCAGGTCGTACCGGGCGCGACCCGGTAGACGGACGAGCGCATATTCCGTTGGGTCTCAAGATCACTCAGCGATCGATGGCCTGGAGCTATGATTACGCCGACGATTTCATTCTTTTTGACTACAATGTCGCCAATATCGGAAAACAGCGTTTGCGCCGGGTCTATATTGGCATCTGGGTAGATGGCGACACCTGGCACATAACCCGAAACAGTTCTGAAGGATGGGATGACGATATCGCGGGGTTCTATCGTTACAACCCAGCTCCTGAGGGTTGTGGCTTTATCGACACGGTGAACATCGCCTGGCATGCCGACAATGACGGCGACCCGATTCCCAAGGATAACCCAACCAGTTGGGACTACCGCTCCTGCACCGGCATCGTGGGCACACGTGTGGTAAGGACACCCTCTGACTCTCTGAAATACTCGTTCAACTGGTGGATTACTAACTACAGTGACCCTACGCTCGATTTTGGCCCGCGCATGAGAGGAACCCAGTTACGGCCGTTCAGGAACTTCGGGAGTCGTATGGGAACTCCCGAGGGGGACCGTAACAAATACTACATTTTGAGCGAGCCGGAGTTTGACTACGACCTTATGTGGACTGGCAAAGATCATACCGAGGATGGCTGGCTTTCTCCCCCAGCCCTGGCTTCAACGTATGCCCAGGGGTTTGATTGTCGCTACCTGCTTTCCTTCGGCCCGTTTGACATTGAGCCAGGTCAGGCTTTGCCAGTCACTTTCGCCTGGACAGGCGGTGAGAACTTCCATCAGGAGCCGAATGATTTTCAGGCATACTTCGATCCGTCAAGTCCGGAAGTCTACTACGACCGTTTGAATTTCAACAACCTGGCTGTCAATTCCCGCTGGGCGTCGTGGGTCTATGACAATCCTGGTGTGGACACTGATGGCGATGGCTACAAGGGCAAGGCGCGCATTTGTCCTGACGACAACGGCAACCCCCCGGCTGATACGACGTCGGAAGACTCGCTCTGGTACGAAGGCGACGGCGTTCCCGACTTTCGCGGCGCCGGTCCGCCGCCGTCCCCACGCCTGCATCTTATTCCGTCAACCGGGAAACTGACAGTCCGTTTCAATGGCTTTTATTCAGAGACCACCAAAGACGTCTTCACCAATCGAATCGATTTTGAAGGCTACCGAATCTACACCGCCCTTGACGACCGACCGTCCAGTTTTTCCATCGTCCGCTCATATGATCTTGGAAACTTCAGCCGCTTGGTCTGGCGCGAGGAAAACGGCCGTGCGCAGTGGGTGCGTGACGAAATCCCCTACACCATCGGACAATTACGCCAATTGTATGACAATCCGGATTTTGACCCTCTTCGCTATACCCGGGCCTATCCGGTAAACTACAACGGCGAGCTCGCCTACTTTGAGAAGCAGGATTTCAATCAGTCGGACCTTAGTGATCCGTACGGAATCCGCAAGGTGTATCCCGACGCAGTCAATCCCGGGACCGATTCATCAAAATGGCAGGACGAAGATCTGGTTTTTGACTACGATGAACCTCTGCCGAAATACTACGAATACGAGTACGTCCTGGAGAATCTCCTCCCCACCGTGCCATATTACGTGGCCGTAACCACTTTCGACCACGGCTCGCCTCGCTCCGGGCTGAAGTCACTCGAAAGCAAACCTGAGAACAACTTCGTTTCAGAATATCCCATGCCGTCAGTCGAAGAGGTCGAAGAACACGACCTCGCCGTTTTCACGGTGCCGAACCCCTATCGGATCGACGACATGTACCTGGATCGCGGTTTTGAAAACCGTACGCGTGATGTGGTCGACCCTGAGCGTTCGCGCCGCATACATTTTTACAATTTGCCGCGTGTCTGCACTATCAGCATATATTCGCTCGACGGTGACCTCGTGCGCCAGCTTGATCACAACTATCCTGAAGGCGGACCCGAGTCAATGCATGATTACTGGGATCTCATAACCCGCAACATGCAATCAGCCGTCGCGGGACTGTACTACTGGGTCGTTGATTCACCGGCGGGAACACAGATCGGTAAGCAGGTGATCATCAAATAGCGATCAGAGGTTCAGCTTTTCGCCAAGCTTCTTACCAAACCACATAAATCCGAAGGCCGCAAACAAAGCCAGGGAGGCGATCAAGAGCCAGGCCTGTTCCGGCTGACCCGCCAGTTGATCCAGAAACCAGCCGCCATACAGCGGCCCCAGGGACCAACCGGCTGTCGTAAAGAAGCTGTAGACGCCCATGTAGCGCCCCATCTGGTTCTCGGGCGCCATACGAGACGTCAGCGTAAGCGAGGGCGGCGACATGATGATTTCGCCGGTCGTCACGACAATGATGACAGCTACCAGGTAAGCGTAATCTCCCGAAAAACCCATCGCGCCGTAACCCACAAAATAGAACAACGAACCGATTGCCAACTGTGTCGTGAACCTGACTCTGCCCAGCAATCGTGTGACTGCTACCTGGGCCAGAGCTACTATCAGGCCGTTGATAGTGTACAAGTAGCCCAGTTGAATCTCACTCAGACCGGCTGTCCCTACGGCGTACACCGAAAACGGCGCTATTAGCTGCGCCACTACGAGATACAGCGAAAACGAGAGCAGACAATAGGCCGCGAACCTTTTGTCATTTTTCAAGGCGAGGAGATCGGCAAAATGGAACGCTTCGTTTCTCCGGACATGCTGCGGCGGCCAGAACGCCAACCAGAAAACGAGAGAAGAGACAACAAGAATTACCGCGGCGATATAGAATAGCCCGGCATAGGAAGTATGAGCCATGAATCCCCCGATTGCCGGCCCGACCGCCCAGCCGAGGTTGCCGGCCGAACGGGTCAGGGCGTAGCCGTCAAGGCGTTTCTTCTCCGGTAAAATGTCAGACACCAGTGCGTACAGCGCCGGAAAGTAGATGGCTCCAAAAATCGAGTTGACTGTCATGAAGATCGCGATCGGCCAGAAGCCGAGGTCATAATCGATCGCCAGACCCAGGGCAAGAAAGGCGACCGCCCGAAATATCTGAGCGTACACGAGCAGGTCTTTGCGGCTCATCCGGTCGGACATCTCCCCGCCGACCGCCTGAAAAACCGCACGTACCAGGGCCATGGCTCCGAAGAAAAGCCCTATTTCGGTCATCGACATGCCGAGCTTGTCATGAAAATATATTGATAAGAACGGGATCGCGGCGGCAAACCCAAGCGCCCCGACAAACCAGCCCACACACAGAACCCAGAGATTACGGTCAAACTGGCGGACGTAAGTGATAGTTCTGCTGATCATATGGTCCGGAATATATATTGCCCATGCCCAACGCCCAAGTTCATTGACCAGAGCGCACGGAGAGGAACTCAGCGATGCGGGCAAAGCCACTAATGTTATGCTTTCCCCACCCGTTTCGGGCCATCGCGGCCAGTCTGCCGGTTTTGCGAAGGTCGGCAACTGTCGCCCCCAAACCACGTGCGTCGGAGTCAGACTTGATTGCTACTGCGCATCCCGTCTTTTGCATGAGTCCCAGATTGAGCGGCGCATAGGGACCGATGACCGGCGTGAGCACAAACATCGGTAACCCGAGTCCTGACGACCAGTTGGTTCGCTCGTGCGATGGCGCGACAAGAAAGTCGATCTGGGAGAACCAGCCCGCGGTCAGCACGGACTCTTCCTTGTGAGACTCAAATGTGCGGAGCACGCACCGGGACTGGGCATCTGTTGAAATATTAGTGGAGCGTCGGGTCGTAACGTTGATTCCCATTTGCGGCAGGTCGGACAACACCGCTTTCTCCAGCTTGCCACCCTTCCGAGCCAGTATCATAGCCCGGCCATCGGCCAGAATGCTTGAAGCAATACTTGAAATGATTATCCTGACATGTTCCTTTGGCTCTGCCCCGGACGAGAAAAACAAGCCCATCAGAGGTCCCAATCCGGCTACGCGGGCTAGCCTCGCCTCGAAAACATCTCTTGATTGTGCGACTAACTCCGGCTCGATGCACAGTCCCGAAACAAACACTTGATCTTTGTTGTACCCGGCGGAGCAGAAGGTTTGGGCCACCTCTTCGGTTGGAACAATGATCACGGAAGCGCCGAGCACTATCGATTCCCGTGGAGCTACCAATTCGCCGTGCTGATAGATCAGATTGGAACGGTCTCGAAATATTCCCACCAACAGCGGGTGCGACACCACAAGCGTATCTTCCGTGTCACCGAATTTCTTGCGCAAGTCTCTCCCCATGAGATTCAAAGTCGGGGTCTTGCGACCATAGTCGACCGAATTCCTGATTGAGGCATACAGTCTGCTCGCCAATGGACCGGTGGGCCCGCGTGAGTACACCCATCTAACTGCCTGCCAGCCGAGTCTTGATAGTCCCCGCGATGACTCGAAAACGTCACACGCTTCTATCTGAATCGGGGAGTTTCGACGCCGCAGTTCGTCGACAATGCCGCCAAGGTAAAACGGATGTCCGCGTCCTATGTTCGTATCGAGAAAGATAATTCCAGACGAAACGCTCACTCGACAAATCTATGGTACTTCTCTCAGGCAGTCAAACCGACTTGCGACCAAAAAAAGGACCGGCCACTGGCCGGTCCTGAGAATCCTCTCATGGCCGAATCGATCAGGCTACGGCAACCAGTTCTTCTGCATCAATTACCTTAGACAGATCCAGGAAGATCAATAAACGGTCTTCGAGTTTGGCCACGCCCTTGATGTACTCGGCGTTGACACCGGTGACGATTTCCGGCGGCGGCTCGATCGTGCTGGCCGGCAGGCGGAGAACTTCCGACACCGAATCAACAATCATGCCCATGATATTCCCGCCGATGTCGACAACCACGATACGAGTGTTCTTGTCGTGTTCTTTCAGTTCGAGACCGAAGCGCTTTCTCAGATCGACGATTGGAATCACCTTGCCGCGCAAGTTGATCACGCCCTCAACGTAGTGCGGCGCCTGAGGCACGCGAGTGATCTCTACCATCCGGTTGATCTCCTGCACCTTCAGAATGTCCACACCGAACTCTTCAGTGCCGATGTTGAAGGAGACAAGCTGCAACTCGCCCGACGAGGCAAGGCCCGCGCCATCTTGTTTGATTACACTTTCTTTCTGCATTGAGTACATCCCCTCTCTATTACTTCTTGTCTTCTATAGTAGCAGAACAATTGAACTGTCAGTCCTACTCCCAATTTCCTCCCCCCGCAAGCGATTGCGTGCTGTGCCAGCGCCAGCAGGGCTGAAACAGGTTACTTTGTATTACTTATCGACCCCCTCGTCAGAATATTGAGATCTTTTTGATACCTCTGGACACAAGTGTCCACGCCCTGAACACCCCTGGGGCCGTTTGTAACGTGCTGTCTGACTATGACTTAACCGTGACCCCGACAGCGGTTATCCAGCAACTCTCGGAATTGTACGGCTGTCGAAGGCGCGTGGCCCGAAAAATGGTTATCCAAATAGGCGTAGATTTCAGCGTTTTCACCGGCAAACCTCTCGGCTACCCCGGTCCAGTAGTTCAGTTCTTCCGCCCGGCTTATGCGCACATGACTGAAGTCCTCCGTGATCTGGTCGCAATCACCCACGAATCTGAGATAAACAAAATCCGCGGTTCTGACTTTCAGGCGTGGCAAGCCCGGGCATTCTGTCAAACACAGCGCCATCTCGTGTCTCTTCAGCAAGTCAAACGTCTCCGGTACCAACCAGTCACGCTGGCGAAACTCAACGGCTACTTTGATGCCCCTTTGAATCTGTTGCAGCAACTCCTCCAGCACCGAAAGACTGTCCGGTCCGAAGCTTCCGGGGAATTGCATCAACAAAGGGCCCAACTTGTCTCCCAGCCCACTCATGATTTTGAGGAAACTGCCGGCGCTTTCAACACGGGACGGGACATCACCTTCGTGCGTAACGGTCTCGGGAAACCAGGCAGCAAACCGGAAATTACCCGGTGTCGCCTTGACCCACTTGTCCAGAGTTTCAGGAGTCGGAATACGGTAAGACGTCGAATCCAGCTCGACCGTGGAAAAGGTCATGCTGTAACAGCGAAGAAAGTCCGCAGACGGACAGAACTGCGGATATAGGTTTCCCAGCCAATCGTGGTGACTAAACCCGGTCGTTCCAACATACGCATTCCCAATCGCCATGGCGACTATAACAAGGCGCGCCGTAGATAGTTCATGTATCCGCAATTTTCATGCAGTTGCCCCGTGGAGATAAAGTCGTTATCTTCCTGCTTGCAGAAACGAAAACCACTTTGACGAGGAATAAGTATGAAAGACAAACGCAACGAAGTACTCGCCCGACAGCTTCTTGATTATTCGGTCAAGCTCCAGAAGGGCGAAGTTCTCTACCTTGAGATCAAGGGAAAAGAAACCCTCGAGATCGGCAAACAGATTATTCGTCTGGCCACAGAGCGGGGCGCCGTGCCGTTCTGGTTCTATAATGATGAGTCGCTCCTTCGCCAGTGGATCGGAAAAGCCACTAAAGAGCAGCATCAGAAGCAGGCCGAACTGCACATGGAACTAATGAAACGCGCCAATGCCTATATTGGTTTGCGCGGTTCGGACAATCCTTTTGATTTGGCGGATATCCCCCATAGCCAGATGGATTTGTGGAATTCGGTATTCTACAAGCCAGTTCACCTGGAACAGCGCGTCAAACGAACCCGCTGGGTCGTCTTGCGCTATCCCAATAACGCTATGGCGCAATTGGCGGAGACGTCGCAGGAGTCTTTTGAGGACTTCTATTACGACGTCTGCTGCGCCGACTACGGCAAGATGTCCGAGGCCATGCTCGGTCTGGCGGCTCTGATGCAAGCCGCCGACAAGGTTCACATCAAGGCTCCCGGCACCGACCTGACGTTTTCGATCAAGGGCATTCCGGTTATAAGCTGCAGCGGCGATCGCAATATCCCTGACGGCGAGGCCTATACTGCCCCGGTGCGCGACTCCGTCAACGGGACCATAACGTACAACACGCCTTCGCTGTATCAGGGCGTCGTGTATAACAACATTTCTCTCACGTTCGAGAAGGGCAAGATCATCAAGGCTACGTGCGACGGCGATGCCGCCAAAATGAACAAGATTTTCGATACCGACGAGGGTGCGCGATACGTCGGCGAGTTTGCCATCGGAGTGAATCCGTTCATCTTGAAGCCGATGAAAGACACCTTGTTTGATGAGAAGATAGCCGGTTCGATACACTTCACGCCGGGTCAATGTTACGATGAAGCCTACAACGGCAACCAGTCATCGATTCACTGGGACCTGGTACTGATTCAGCGCAAGGACTATGGCGGCGGCGAACTCTGGTTCGACGACAGACTGGTCCGCAAGGATGGCATCTTCACCGATCCGAAACTGGAGCAGCTGTTCTCGAAAGAGAATCTGAAATCGTCCGCAATATAGCCCACGTTATGGTGTGCCGTCAGGCGACTCTGCCTGACGGCTTTGGAGTGCCAGGGCCGATGCCCGGTGATCCGGCTACCGACACGTCACACTGAGCCAGTCGAAGTGTGACGTATAACAATCGAAGAGGCCAGACTTATGATCTCCCTCAAGAACAAAGTCACTCTCATCACCGGTGCGTCACGCGGTATCGGCGCGGCAACTGCCATCATGTTTGCGAAAGCCGGCGGGCATGTAATCATCAATTATCGCACCGATGACGATGCAGCAAATGATATCCGCAGGCAATGCGAGAAGTTCGGTGTGAAGGTGTCCCTCGCCAAAGCCGATGTCGCCAATCGCTCAGAAGTCGAGACTATGATTGACAACTCCGTCAGGGAATTCGGCCGGATCGACATTCTCGTCTGCAACGCCGGTATCTGGGAGCATAACCCTATCGACGGCATGGACGAGGCACGCCTTAAACGGACACTCGATGTCAACATCCTCGGCACGTTCTA
>Ga0315276_10000345_pt1 | contig 39332 bp, 42 predicted proteins | sample YL17G05_0_MG_FD_204542 | JGI IMG/M metagenome (GOLD analysis project Ga0315276, IMG submission 204542) | Sediment microbial communities from Yellowstone Lake, YNP, Wyoming, USA - YL17G05_0 | ecosystem: Environmental > Aquatic > Freshwater > Lake > Sediment | place: USA: Wyoming | collected...
AAGCTGAACGCAGAAACCAGTGCGGATCTCGGCGACAATCCCGCCGGGGTTGAGAAAGTTGCCTGACGAGCCGATCTGATAGCTATAGCTATTTTTTTACCGTAGTGTACTTGGCCGGAGCCTTACGTCCTTTCTCTGGTTAATGGGTTAATTTTTTTACTTCTTCATCGACCAGATGAAGGACTTTTTTATACGTCCCATAAAATTGTGCGAAAAATATTGTACGTTATCTATCCAAGGGGCCAGCCACCATTTGCATCAATTACGTTATCCACTGGTCCTTGTTTGTATAAACTTTCCCCTTCTGCGACCTGTCGGCATGAGCAACGTACTTTGGATAAACCTTTTCGACAGTGTTGTGGTTTCCATCTTTATAGTAAGAAATTCAGAATATCACAAGTAGATTTTGGCGCGTGAAGATGCTCCTCGTCGTCGTCCCAAACCAAGTAAATCCCCCTGTCTTGAATAAGATAATCTGCAATCCATTTTAGGTTCGGTACTAAAGGTTTTTCGATCACAAGTATTAGCTTTGCATCTGGAACAGCCTGTAGATACCTATATTCGTAAAGCTGAGAAATTCCTCTGCGAATTTGAGAATGAGCATTTTTTTCTGTAGTTGATTTAATTTCAAATAAGAATTTATGTCTCTCTACCTGAGCGGCAAGATCAATAAATATATTTCTTTTAGGAATACAACCTTCTTTTCTTATTTTTTTCGCAACAAGATCCGTAAGGTAATTATGGGTTCTACTTGCGCGATCTCTTTTTGCGCGTTTGATCTCATAAGAAATATAACCCTCGGCCTCGGTTGTTCTTGTCAAAACAGCTTTATATTCACTCAAATCGAATCTTGAAGGAAGAAGCGGTTCATTGATCGATTTATAATCAACTATTGGCATATTATCAGGTAAAGTTTTAATGAAATATTTATGGTTTTTCATTTCAATAAGATCAGTATATTTAAGCCAAGATATGACAGTAGCTGTCCTTCGATGTATCATTTTATCAGTCGTTTTTGCTGTAACAGTCTTAATAAACTCTTCAACTCCAGAACGCGTAACGCCACTTTGAGAATTTAGCTCTAAAAAAGGAATAACTCTTTGGAAAAAACTTGAATTCAATATTGCATGACGAAGAATATCTATCTTTTTATTTTCATTCACTGCTGAAACAAAAGATTCACCTAATGGCGATAACGAAGAAGTATTCCTGCCTCTTTTACATAATAAACCTAAAATCTCAGCGGCTAATCGATAATATCGACCTTGTCTTTCTTTGTAACCTATAAAATCCGCTATCTCTTGATAAGTTTCGGCCCCCTGCGAAACGGATTTAACTGATTCTAAAACGACTTCGATTTTGTCCGCTTGCGGAATTTCACTTGTAGCTAACTTTACTTCACTCGTTTTCATTTTGCTATAAATAAATATTCTGTCACATTATTATTATTGTTGCCAATTTTATGCCCATGATTTCCAAATGAGTACTTATGCGAAATCCCATATACTTCTACTTTCTTCTTGAAGTATTTCAGAAGCTTAACCATTTCATTCTTATTTGGAATTCCGTTTGATCCATATGATACAACAATTATAGAATTTTTAAAATGATTAAAAAGGTTGTAAAAAGCATCATTTATTGTTTTAGTTGATTTAAAAGCAGTTGGATACGATTTTATTTTTTTAGTCACAGTATTATCTTGGATTTCCAAACCATGCCAATAACTACATAGCCCTTCAACAAAATGATAACGTCGCGTGTAATCACAATCGGAATGAGGACTTACATACGGCGTATCCAAATAAACTAAATCAATCCCTCTTGGCGAAAGATCGAAGACGTCAGAGCAAAAAGCGCGATTTTTCTTTCCGTTAGTAAAAACAGCCGAATTTAATAAACTAATCGCATTGCTAAACTGATCCTGCATACTTATTTTCAAATCTTTTCGTCCATCCCATCCTTTGCAACCAACAAAAGTAAATATCCCTCTAGGCCTTTTTTTCATACAAGCGCGACATAAAGCAGACAATGCTAATGAGCGTTTAAGATGACTTTTTAAAAGCATAATATTCGCATAAGCATTATCTAGAAATCGACAATCTTCGTCTGAGAAATATAGTTCTTTGAATTTTCTTTGTATAAAATTTCCAGCTTTTGGATTTCGGGATATTAAAAAAGCAATATCCTCATTATTTAGAGTTGTTGTATTATTTTCTATTGTAGCTTTTGCCAAGTGATAACCTAATTTTAGAAAGTCATTAGCAAATACACGCTTATCCATTTGTTTTAGAGCATAGGCTACACAAGAAGAACCACTGAAAGCATCCAGAGCCGTTTCAAAGCGTAATCTAGAAATGTGATTCACAATAAATGGCAAAAAAGCTTGTTTGCTGCCCATATATTTTGTATCAGGAAATTTCATATTTTATTCCGGATTATAATTAGCAATTAAGAGTTCATTAATTTCTCCTCGGCCATCTGATCTGCAACTGATTTGCCTATTCCCCTTAACGCGAAAGATCCAAAAGCCGTCATAAAGTTTTCTTATAAGCTTATTATTCGAATTACTTAATAAAGCTTTAATTCCACGATTGCTTAGATTTCTAAATTCTTCCGCCAAAAGTACCTGATCGTCCTCCGTAAAGAAATCACGTGTATATCTATTAAAGTCTGAATAACGACCGACAGGAACATAAGGGGGATCTAAATAAACGAAATCTCTTTTTTCAAGCTTGGGAAGGATTTCTGTATAATCGGCACAAGCTAATTCAACATGTTTGAGCAACTCAGAAGCTGGATATAAGTTATCTTCGTCTATTATATTAACTTCGGTACGACCACAAAAAGGGGTATTAAATAATCCTTTTTGATTGACTCTATAAAGACCGTTATAACATGTTTTATTAAGATATATAAAACGAGCTGCTCTTTGCACGGCTTCTAATTCATCTGGTTGCTGAGATCTAATATCATAGTAATCTTTTTTGGTTATTGGAGTATTTTTTACCTCATCAATTAGCTCGTCAGGATGATCCCGAACTATTAGATAGAAGTGTATAAGTTCTGGATTACTATCAGAAATAAAACTATTTGACATAGCCAAATCCCAAAATAAAGCCCCCCCACCAACAAATGGTTCTACATATCTTGTGAAATCAGAAGGAATAAGTCGACGTAAAATTGGAAGTAACTTTCTCTTTCCTCCAGCCCATTTAATAAGTGGCCTGATTGGTTTTATTTGAAACATCGTTTTTTGTTTTATGGTAATCAATATCGAATTGCCCTTATAGCCAAGCAAATTAACAATTGTAATATATTACTAGTTTAAGGTTGTTGCAAGAATTACAGGTGTGTTGTTGAAACACAGTTACAACTCATTTTTAACAATGCACGATTAACCCTACAACGTCGTGTTCGCACCAATAATAAAACCTAGTCGGATCTTCCTGCCCAACTTTATGCGCCCAAAGCCCTTTGGTCTCAGTTCCCCTATCCTAACCAACCCACATTCAATGTCAACAGAATCTCCCCCTCCATTCCTCTTTCCTTCCCCGACCCCTAACCCCCGACCCCCGACCCCCGACCCCTCCGCCCTCTTTCCCTCTGTCTTCTGACCTCTGACTTCTGACTTCTCCTCCCCCCAACTCCTCGCCCTTCCAACCCCGCCCAAAACTCAAACTGCCCAACCTCCTAATTTTTCATTTTCAATTTTTCATTTTTCATTTCTACCCCTCCCCTCCCCTCCTCCCCCCCCAAGTGGTCCGCCCTCTGTCTTCTGACCTCTGACCTCTGACCTCTGACCTCCGACCTCTGACTTCTGATTTTTCCCCACTAGTGCCTAGTGCCTGTTGCCTATTGCCTTCTTTTGCCATCTTACCCATCTTAACATCAAAACTCATCAAAACATAGCACAAACATAGTACAAAGTAGGTACAAACATAGTGCAAACTGGGTACAAACCACATCACTTTTCATCGGAATTCATCCAAATTTCGCCGAATTTCGCACTTTTTTCTTACCCATCTTGCCTAATCGTTATAATCGTTACGCAAAAATAAGCACTTACAGCAATTCCAACATCGTAAAATAAGCACTTACATCAATTCCCCATGACGAAAAATAAGCACTTACGTCAAATTCGCACATCGAAAAATAACAACTTACAAACGCACATTTTCTCCCACCTCACGCCCGCTGACCTCCGTCTTTTGGCTAGCCATCTTACCTGAAATCCACGCCGTGACAAAATCGTCAAATTCGACACCACCAGCGCCCAGCCCAGCCAAACATTCATAACTGCCTTCATATAAATAAGTTACAAATACATGTTGTACGCCGCCTCTGGCACTTCCCGATCCCGGCATCTCCTTTGCGGCCCATACAACCAAAGATTTATATCTTACCAAAGGAGTAAAACTAATGGCCGCAATAGCGATTTTCAATACCAAAATTGGCTCTCCTCAACACTTGCAAATGCTTGCGATTTGCCTGCTGATCTTCGTAACAGCCTCTGGTTGCAATAGTTACAACGCAACTATGGACTGGGATGGCACACTTCAGCCTCCCCCAATCGGCTGCAATCCGAAGTTCATCTTTGACATGCCGGCCACTTCCTGCAGGGACCATTTCATAAGTTCCGAGCAGTTCATCCGTGCCCCCTGGCCTGCTTCCTCCATGGCCAAATGTTACGTAACTGACGTCGAAATAACAACTTACCGTGAAGACATCCTCAACGAACAATACGACCTCGGCTCCGGCAAACCTCATAATCGGCTCCGCAACCGTTTGCGAACCCAACGGGTCGGACGTATGGTTCGCTAAAGTTCATATCTGATTAGTGCACAATTACTTAAGCGAATAGTTGCAAATAGGCGATAAGTGCTGTAGTATGCACCATTTTGGATCGTTTTGCTCCGATATAGGGTGTGCAGGTGTAGTTCACAAAGGGATCGCAAGTACAAATGCACCCACAAAATCCGCTCGAAAAAAGTTTATAAGTATTTTTCAAAAAAAGTGCTTGCTGTCAGGAAGTCTTTGTTATATACTGGATTACAATCAGTGGCTGAGTCTGGATCGCTCAAGTTAGGTCAATTTTGGATTTAGGACAGGACGTTTGGATGTTTGTAGTAACGACGGAACAGTCTGTGGTAAGGGGCTTTTGATTTGGACGGCTGACAACTGTCCGGACGAATTGGAGAACATGCTAAATGGCGACTATTACAAAAAAAGAATTGATCGATCAAATTTCGGAAAAAACCAACAACAAACGGGTTGTAGTCAAAAAAATTGTTCAGACGTTTTTGGACAATGTTATCGAAGAATTGGGCCGCGATAACCGCTTGGAATTCAGAGACTTCGGTGTTTTTGAAACCAAGCGCCGAGCCGCCCGGATAGCACAAAATCCTAAAACGCTCGAAAGAGTACAGGTACCACCTAAACGAACTGTTAAGTTCAAGATTGGCCGATTGATGAAAATGAGACTGGATGATCAGGACATGAAAGATGCTGCTCAATAAGGGCGAGTCCTGAATAATATGATCTGTCGGCTCATGTATGCAGAGAAGACAGTCACAGCAAATGTAAAAGTGTTAAGTCTATATGAGCTGGATAATAGCGATTGCTGGAATTAAGAAACCAGACTTTGCTGTGTGCTTTTTGCCAGGTGTGAGTTCTGGGTAGGATCGTAGTATAAGGTCATTTCAGACGGTGGGTGAGTTTGGCTGATTCTGGATGAGGCGATATTGATGTCTCGCCTGTAAAGGAGAAGCGAATGCCAGAGGGAACGGTAAAGTGGTTTAATCGCAGGAAAGGATTTGGGTTTATACCCGGCGGTAGTGGGCAGGATGTTTTTGTTCACTATACCCAAATTCAGGGGGAAGCGGGCCAAAGATTGTCAGAAGGTGATATGGTCGAATATGAAGTAGTGCCCGGTGAGATTGGGCCCAGAGCGGCCAAGGTCATCAAGAAAGATAGTGAGACGGCCAAGTAGTCATGGCATACTTGTCAGGTTTGCACTATAGGCCAGGGGTTGATCGTATCAATATAATTACAGTTGCAATTCATCCTGAATATGGTCGTTGCAGCGTAATATATTTTCTCTAAAAGTTTTGCAAGGATGACGCCAACGTCAAAACTATTTTAATGCGTTGATTCTGTTACCTAAACAACATTTTTAAGCGTGAATATCGACTTTTGACACCAATATCAAAGACTGTTCGGAACAGCCAGGTGTGAGTTCTGGGTAGGATCGTAGTATAAGGTCATTTCAGACGGTGGGTGAGTTTGGCTGATTCTGGATGAGGCGATATTGATGTCTCGCCTGTAAAGGAGAAGTGAATGCCAGAGGGAACGGTAAAGTGGTTTAATCGCAGGAAAGGATTTGGGTTTATAACCGGCGATAGTGGGCAGGATGTTTTTGTTCACTATACCCAAATTCAGGGGGAAGCGGGCCAAAGATTGTCAGAAGGTGATATGGTCGAATATGAAGTAGTGCCCGGGGAGAAAGAGACCGGCGGCGGCAGGGAGAGCGGATCCGACGCCTGGAAGGTCTATATGCGCCGTCAGACAAACACCGTGAACTGGAGCGGAGGCACCACCCTTGCCCAAGGCATTAGATTCGAGTAAGGATCAAAAGGACAGGAAGGTTCAGATGATACCGCACATCGGAGTACGCAGGGAGGATAAGAACAAGTGGGAGCGTCGCGCGCCGCTGGCGCCGGCTCATGTTGCGGCTCTGGTTAACCAGGGGCTCTCGGTCGTCGTTCAACCATCGGCGATCCGCGTGTTCAGCGACGCGGAATACCGTGATGCCGGGGCAGTCGTCCAGGAGGATCTCTCCCTGTGCCCCGTTGTTTTTGCCATCAAGGAGATTCCCAAGGAGCTGTTCAGACCAGGCCATACGTATGTGTTCTTTACCCACACGATAAAGGGACAGCCGTACAACATGCCTCTGTTGCAGCGGGCACTTGATGTCGGGTGCACGATGATAGACTACGAGAAAGTGACGGATGAGAACGATCGGAGGAGGATATTCTTCGGACATCACGCGGGCCGGGCCGGAATGATAGATTCCCTGTGGGCGCTTGGCCAGCGGCTGAAGCACGAAGGCATCGCGACGCCCTTCCTGAAACTCGAGCAGGCATACCGGTATGCGGATATCAACCAGGCGTGCGTGGTGCTCAAGGACATAGGCCGGGAAATCGCCAAGAAGGGGTTGCCAGGCGAGATATCACCGCTTGCAACAGGTTTTGTGGGTTATGGCAATGTGTCACAGGGCGCGCAGGATATGTTCGACCTTCTCCCGCACCTGGAAGTCGCTCCTGAGCGGCTCAGGGCCGCAGTCGAGAAGCACGAGCGAGATCAACATTCTCTTATCAAGGTCGTGTTCAGGGAAGAACACACGGTCAGGCCGAAAGAACAGGGCCGGGCGTTCCAGTTGAACGAGTATTATAGAAACCCCGATCTGTATGAAACGATATTCCCGCAGTATCTGCCGTATCTCTCGGTCATTGTCAATGCGATATTCTGGACTGTGCGTGCACCGCGGCTCATCACCATCGATGATCTCAGGCAATTGTACTCGACAGACGCCCAGCCCCGGCTGAGAGTAATCGGTGACATCAGTTGCGATGTACGTGGAGGCATCGAATGCACGCTGCAGTGCACAGACCCCCAAGACCCGGTGTTCGTTTACCGGGTCAAGGAAGACCGCACGGTCCTGGGCGTGGAAGGAACCGGGCCCGTGGTGCTTGCGGTGGACAATCTGCCCTGCGAACTTCCGAAGGATGCCTCCATATCTTTCGGCGATATGCTGGCGCCTTTTGTGCCGATACTTGCGGGCACCGATTACTCAGTTGCGTTTGAAGAACTCGCCCTGCCGCAGTCGTTTCTCAAGGCGGTCATTACTCACCGTGGAGCGTTGACGCCGGATTTTCAATACCTGAAAGAGTTCTTGACAAGAAGCATCCCAGGAATCAACCCATGAAAACAGTGGTCGTCTTTGGAGCAGGGCTGGTCTCGCCTCCGCTGGTGCACTACCTGCTTGACACAGGGTTTGAGGTTGTTGTTTCGGACAAGAACATGGCCAAAGCCGAACATCTGGTCGGAGGGCATGCGCACGGTCGTGTTGCGGAGTGTAACCTTGACAACGAAAAGTCGGTTCGCACGCTGGTGTCGCAGGGGGATGTCATTGTCAGTTTGTTGCCCGCGTCCCTGCACCCGCTGGTGGCCGGCGCATGCGTCGCTTGCGGCAGGCATATGGTGAGCACGTCGTACGTCAGTCCCGCAATGCGTGGATTCGATGCGGAGGCAAAGAAGAAGGATTTGCTGTTGCTGAATGAGATCGGCGTGGATCCTGGGATTGACCACATGTCCGCGATGCGGGTGATTCATCGGGAGGCAACGCGGGGCGGCATTCTGACGGGATTCTCCTCGTGGTGCGGCGGGCTACCCGGTCCGGAGGCGGACGACAATCCTTTCAGGTACAAATTCTCCTGGGCGCCGCGTGGGGTGCTTGTCGCCGCAAAGAACAGCGCGAAATACCTTCGGGACGGCGCCGTTGTGGAACTGCCGGCTGCCCGGCTTTTCTCGAATCCGGCGATGGTGGAGATCCCGGAGCTCGGACAATTCGAAGGATATCCGAACAGGGATTCCATCTCATATATAGAGACATATCATCTGGGCAAAGAGTTGCAGAACATGTTCCGCGGCACCCTGCGGTACCCCGGACATTGCAGGCTGTATAGGAACCTGATACGCCTGGGCCTTCTTGACGAGGAAAAGACATATGATTTCAGGGGACTGACCTACCTCGGCCTTATGGAACAACTTTTCGGCGCGCCCGTGCAAACGACGATACCAGCCAAGCTCGGCGTTGATGAGGCTGCTTCGCCGCTACGGGCTCTTGAGTATATCGGCCTGTTCCGGGAAACGGAGATACAACCGAGGAAAGGGGCGTTGCTTGACGTTCTGGAAGAGCGGATGACTGCGCACCTCCAGTACAGGCCGGGAGAGCGTGATATGCTGATCATGCGGCACGATCTGACGTTTTCGTACGACAAGGGGCAGCGGCGGGAGCGGATTACCGCTGTTCTGAAGGAATTCGGGATTCCCAACGGCGATACCGCAATGGCGCGCACAGTTTCACTGCCCGCCGCCATTGCGGTGCGGATGCTCCTCGAGGGAAGAATCGCGGAACGCGGCGTGGTGATACCGGTGATGTCGTCGCTGTATGAACCGATTCTCAACGAACTGGAAAGCATGCACATCGGATTCACGGAAACCAGAGAGAGGATTTCCTGACCGGATACTGGTTATTGACAACCACGAAAACGCCGGATACTATTAAGCGATACGACGACTGTAACAAGGAAAATACCCATGACGAATGAGCACCAATCAACACACGAGAAGCCGTCAAGAACCTACCGCATTGCCTGGCTGCCAGGAGACGGCATCGGGGTGGAAGTGCTTGAGGCGGCGCGAATCGTTCTTGACAGGATCGGGTTGGCCGCGGACTATATCCACGGCGACATTGGCTGGGAGTTCTGGCGGGCCGAGGGCGAGGCGTTTCCCGCGCGTACGGTCGAGCTTCTCAAGACCGTTGACGCGGCCATGTTCGGCGCCATCACCAGCAAACCGGCAACAGTAGCGGCCAAGGAGTTGGCCCCCGAGCTTCAGGGCAAGGGGCTTTCCTACCGGTCGCCCATCGTGCGTATGCGTCAGCTCTTTGACCTGTATGTCTGCCTGCGGCCCTGCAAGGCATATCCCGGCAATCCTCTGAATTTCAGGGAGGGACTGAATCTGGTCGTGTTTCGCGAAAACACCGAAGACCTCTATGCGGGAGTCGAGTTCAATCCGGTTCCCAAAGAGCTTGCGGATATGCTCCTGAAGTTGTCGAAAAGCTATGCTCCCTTTGAGAACGTTCCGCCGGATCTTTGCGCAATCTCCTGTAAGATCAACACGAAGAAGGGATCTGAGCGTATTATCCGCGCGGCATTCGATTTTGCGCAAAAGTTCGGTCGCAGGAAGGTGACGGTAGTCCACAAGGCCAATGTCGTGCGTGCAACGGACGGGCTCTTCCTGGAAACGGCAAGGGAAGTGGCCAGGAGCTACCCTGGGATTGAGATGGACGATGCAAACATAGATGCCTTGTGCATGTGGCTTCTCAAGAATCCTTTCAACTACGACGTGCTGGTTGCTCCCAATCTCTACGGCGATATCATATCCGATCTCTGCGCGCAGATGGTGGGCGGTCTGGGATTCGGCTGCTCGGGCAATATCGGGGACAAGCTGGCTGTCTTCGAGCCGACGCACGGCTCGGCGCCCAAGTATGCGGGGCAGTACAAGGTGAATCCCATCGCGACAATCCTGGCGGCGAAGATGATGCTTGAGTGGCTTGGCGAAATCGAGAAAGCGCGGGCTATTGAGCGCGCAACCGCCGAAGTGATCCGCGAAGGGAAGGTCCGCACCTATGACATGGGCGGGACCAGCAAGACGCTTGAAATGGGAACGGCAATTGCGGACAAACTGTAACCGCAACCAACGAAAGGATCGAAAATGAAGAAGACGACAGCATTACGCAAGGGGATCATGGAACGACGGGCGCTTGTGGCGCCGGGTTGTCACGATGCCTTCTCAGCCAAGATCATCGAGCAATGCGGTTTTGAGGCCACGCAGATCTCAGGCTATGGCATTGCAGGATCGTATCTGGGCAAGCCGGACGTGGGTCTCATGCAGATGAAGGACATCCTGGATATTTCCTTCAATATCGCCCAGGCAGTTTCCATTCCCGTGATGGCTGACATTGACACCGGCGGCGGCAATGCGGTGAACGCAGCCTGGATCACGGAACGGGTGATCATGATGGGGCTGGCGGGGATGAACATAGAGGACCAGGTGTTTCCCAAGCGATGCGGCCACATGGCGGGCAAAGAGGTTGTGCCGGCGGAAGAGATGGCAGGGAAGGTGCGTGCCTGCGCGGACGTTCGCAACCGGCTGGATACGGACTTTATCATCAACGCCCGCACCGACGTTTTTTCCATTGAAGGTTTGGACGAGGCTATCAGGCGCTGCAACATATATCTGGAAGCGGGCGCGGACCTTGCCTTTATTGACGGCATCAAAACAAAGGTGGATGTCCAGGCAGCGGTCAAGGCGGTGAAAGGCCCTCTCTCGGTAAACCTGATGGACGCGGTATCGGGCATGAAAACCGAACTCATTCCCATTCCCGACCTGGCCGCGATGGGAGTGGGCCGCGTATCGATCCCTGTTGCGTCAATCATGGTCATGCAGAAGTCGCTTGCGTCCTTCTTCTCCGCGCTCAAAGCGTCTCCATCCGGTATCCTTCCGGGCCAGACGCAGTGGATTACCACATTCAAGGAATACACCGATTTCGTCGGGCTTCCCGAATACAAGAAGATGGAGGATGCGTACCTGCCCAAGCAGCACATGGAAGCCAAGTACCAGGGAATTGCCAAAATTGTGTCGTGAGACGGCACACTTTACCAGGAGGAACCTATGGGAATGACCGTCGTCGAGAAAATCCTTGCCCGGGCGTCAGGCAGAGCCTCGGTCAAGGCGGGCGATGTGGTGGAACCTGCGGTTGACGTGGCGATGTCGCACGAGAACGCTGCGCTCGTCATCAATCAGTTCCAGGAGGTCTTTCAGGGCACCGGGCTGGAGCCGGTGGTGTGGGCGCCTGGGAAGATCGTGATCATATTCGATCACCGCGTGCCTGCGGAAAGCTCGAAAACCGCCACCAACCAGAAGAAAATCCGGGAATTCTGCGCAAAGCAGAACATCGCGCATCTGCACGACATCAGAGGCGATGAGGGCGGCATCTGCCACCAGATACTGCCGGAATACGGCTATGTGCGGCCTGGACAGGTGGTCGTAGGCACGGATTCGCACACGACAAGCCACGGCGCGTTGGGCGCCTTTGCCTTTGGCATCGGCGCAACTGAAATGGCCGGCGTCTGGACCCTCGGAATCGTGTTCAATGTCGAGGTGCCGGGGACGATCAAAGTGGTTGTCAAGGGAGAATTCCAGAGACTGGTCGGCGCCAAAGACCTGATTCTCCACCTGATCGGCAGACTCACCGCGGAAGGGGCGTCGTTCAAGGTGCTGGAGTTTCACGGCCCGGTGATCAAGGCGATGCCGGTGTCGGGCAGGCTGGTGATTGCCAACATGTCGGTGGAAGCTGGCGCCACCTCCGGAATCGTTCCCGCGGACGACGTGACGCTGCGGTATCTGCAGAAGGAAGCGAAGGTCAGGGACAGCATTGTTCCGGTAAAACCGGATCGCACCGCGGTGTATGACAGCGTGGTGGAGGTCAACGTGAGCGATCTCGAACCGCAGATCGCCTGCCCGCACACGGTTGACAATGTCATGCCGATTTCCCGGCTTGAGCCAAAAAAGGTACAGCAGATCGTGATCGGTTCCTGCACCAACGGCCGCTTGGACGATCTGGCTGCTGCAGCCAGGGTACTCAAGGGCAGAAAAGTGGCGAGAGGCACGCGGCTCATTGTTTTCCCGGCATCCGCCAGGATCTACAGGCAGGCAATGGCAAAAGGATATCTTGCGGAGTTGACCGCGGCGGGCGCCGTGATCATGAATCCGGGGTGCGGATGCTGTCTCGGCGTGCATCAGGGAGCGCTCGGCGACGGAGAGGTAGCGCTTGCCACCACCAACCGTAATTTCAAGGGCCGCATGGGCAATCCCAACAGCGAAGTCTATCTCTGTTCCCCGGCTGTCGCAGCCGCATCCGCAATCACAGGAACTATCACCGATCCACGCAAGGGAGGAAAGCAGACATGGCGAAAGTAGTTTACAGGGTCAAAGATGATGTTTCCACGGACACTATATATCCCGGACGCTTCATGGCTACCGTTCTGCCGACAGAGACGCCAAAGTTCGCATTTGCGGATGATACGGAGTTCAACAGCAGGCTCCAGAGAAAGGAGATCGAGCCCGGCAGTGTGATTGTTGGAGGAAGGAACTTCGGGTGCGGTTCCTCACGCGAACAGGCGGCATCCTGCCTGCGGGGCTACGGTCTCACGATACTGGCACAGAGCTTTGCCCGGATCTTCCTGCAGAACTCGGTGAACCTCGGGCTGCCCACGATCACGGTGCCGGACCTTCAGGCCGGAACAGGTGATGAACTGGAACTTTTGCCGGACAAGGTTGTCAACAAGTCGACGGGCAAAGAGCATGCGGTAACACCCCTGCCTTCCGCCCGGCAGGCCATTATTGACGCAGGCGGGCTGATAGCGTATACACGGAAACGACTGCTGGAAAAGGCGGCAGGGAAGAAGTAGCATCAACTACGTACCGATACGCTCTCGTAGTCCGCGTGCCTGCAATCGGGGTAATCGCTAATCTAATCGGGGAACACAATTCCCATTGTTCGTCTTGACAACAGGTGGTTGATTCCTGAGAATATGCCCATGGCTCGAATGGCGCGGTGCTCAGTGACAAGGCCACGACTTCCAATACTGGAGCCGCCCGCTGGAATTCACCGACGACGGCAGCATCCTGCCGCTCCAGTGGGACTCCTATATCGGCGACAAGAACTTCGTCAGGCCGGCCGAGGTTGATCACGCTATAATCAGAAACAAATGAAACACGCAAATTGAGGAATACACACATGACCCCGCCGGTCGAGTCGAGGGCAGGCTTTTCGCGGAGGTGACAGTTGTTCGCGGTTTTATTTTTTTACTCGTTCGAGGTATTGGCCGGTGCGGGTGTCAACTTTGATTAACTCACCGTTTTCTATGAACGGCGGTATCTGTATGTCCAGCCCGGTTTCGAGGGTGGCTTTTTTGTATTGATTGGTGGCGGTAGCGCCTTTGATGGCTGGCGGCGTGTCGGTTACTTTCAGATCGACGGAACTCGGCAGTACGACCGATACGAGTTGGCCGTTGAGGCTGTGTATCTCGACTTCGATATTGGGTTTGGCATACTTGACGCCTTCGCCGAACATGTCGTTACCCAAGGTGATCTGTTCGTAGTTTTCTTTGTGCATGAAGACGTGTTCGTCGCCGGCGGAGTAAAGATACTCGTATATCTGTTTGTCCACGAATACCTGATCGAGTGATTCTTCAGACCGGATCCGTTTGGTGATGATGGTGCCGTCGAGTACGTTTTTGAGCTTGGTCTGCAGGACGGCACCTCCTTTGCCCAGTTTTACGTGCTGATAATCGATCACATAACATGGTTTTCCGTCGATTTGGAGAACCATGCCCTTTTTCATTTCCGTTGCTTTGATCATAAATCAAGTTTCCTGTAATATAAATGTTGCCAATATTTTCTGTTTGTGCTAGAGTCCATCACAGTAAACTAGGTATATTACGTGATTTGGGAGAGGTTGTCAAGCGATTTTTTTGTTCCATAAGGTGGGCAAAGGGTTGCCGGCTGGAATGGTAAAATGGCGAAATTGGAGAAATTACAGCACTAGGAGTGTATTATGTCGGTACGAATGACAGCGGTGGCGGGTCAGTTTTATGAATCTTCGCCTAAAGGGTGTCTCAAACAGGTTCAGCAGTTGCTACCGAATGAGCCGCTGACCGGGCTTCCGGCAAGGATAGTGGCTGGTGTGGTTCCACATGCCGGGTGGGTTTTCAGTGGTGATTTGTCGGCGTTGGTTTTTGCCGCTATCAGGGGGCAGCAGGCGGTGGATACTTTTGTAATTTTTGGTGCGGTCCATAGGGTATGTGCTTCTTCGCATGGGCTGCTTTACGACAGTGGTCAGTGGGGCAGCCCCCTGGGAGTTATCGATGTGGATGAGGAATTGGCGGCGGCTATTCTTGACGAGGCGCCAGATATAATCAAGGCCGATACGAGCGTACACTTTCGTGAGCACTCGATAGAAGTGCAGGTGCCTTTTATTCAGCATCTTTTTCCCGACGCGAAGATTGTTCCACTGATGGTTCCGCCGATCCTGGAAGCCTGCGAGATTGGCCGATCAGTTGGCCGAGTGATATCCAGGAGCGATAAGCGGATTGTGGCTGTGGCTTCTACCGATCTTACGCATTACGGTCCATCATATAATTTTACGCCTATGGGCATCGGACCGGAAGCGATCCGCTGGGCCAAGGAACAGAACGATAAGTTTTTTATTAACCTGGCTGTTACTATGCAGGCGGATAAGCTGGTCGAGTCGTCCGGAATGTATAACAGTGCGTGTGGCGCGGGTGCTGTTGCCGGTGCGGTGGGAACGGCTGTGGAGCTTGGCGTTGTGGAAGGTAAGCTGCTGGGCCATACGACCAGTGCGGAGATTGTCGAGAAAAAATACAATCAGCAAAGCATGGACAGCGTCGGCTATGCCGCTATCGTGTTCGGTTTGTAATTGGCAGGACAGCCGACCAGGATTATGCCCTGACGCCGGCCAGGCGGCGTAACTGCTGTTGCTGAACAGCCGTGCAGATGCGTCTCAGGCCCTCGGCGAGATTATCGTTGGGATTTTTGTTGTTGACGGCATGGAAGCCATAACGGATTTTGTTATGGGACAATTCTCTAATGCTCTTAATGCTGGCGGCGCCGGTGTACTGTTGGTTTTCGTATGATAATGTTACATCCAGTATCGCTCCGATGCGATAATTTCGGTTGCTGATGATTGAAAGGCCGGTTACGCTGACGTCCACAAGCTGACATACATCATCAGGGGCGATCGTGGCGGTCAGTTCCGATATAAGTGTGGAGACGCGATAGCACTGTCGTCTTTCTGCGGAAACTGGTTTGCCGACGGTTGTAAAATCGGCAATTAATTTGTCTTCGTTTTCTCTGACGTCAACGATCTGAGCGGCCTGCTGGGTGAATTCGTGTTTGAATTCGTAGTAAATGGGCAGTTCCTGTCCATTTTCGATAACGAAACCATCACCGTTTACTTTTTCAAGCTCAGCGGTGCAGGCGCAAATATTTTGACTTACTTCTGTGACTTTTGCAGGGAGAAGTACGCAGTTATTCGATTCATCGGCGATGCCGAAGAACATTTTGGCGCCAATATGAAGCATTTTGACATCCTTTCTGTAACTTCACTTTCACGGTTTTTCTAACCCAATTTTCATTCAACATGGTCTGCTACGCGAAAATGGTTTTTTATATAACTTTGATCGAATAAGTTTTCCGACAAAAGGCCATACTACCGCCCGATGTTCACTGGTTCATCCAGTATTGGTGACTAAGGCGCGTTGTAACTGCTTCCACTGAACGGACGAAGTAATGTGTTCGAGTCCTTCGATAAGGTTGTTGTCAGGGTTTTTGTTACCGATGGCATAGAGGCCATAACGGATTCGGCCGTCGGCGAGTTTTCTGCAGTTCCGAAATCTGGCTATGCCGAGGTATTGTTTGTTTTCGTATGACAAAGCGACGTCAACTACCTTTCCGATATCGTAACTGTCGGTGCTGGCGATTGAGAAGCCGGTTGCGCTGACATCTACAAGTGGGCAGTTGTTGTCGGAGGCGATTTTTACAGTCAAATCAAACATAAGCGTAGAGACCCGGTAATGCTGCCGCCTTTCCGCCAAGGTGGGTGTTCCGATGGTTGTGAAATCAGCGAGCCATTTGGTTTGGGCTTGCCGAATGGTGACAATCTGTACCGACTGTTGTACAAATTCGCCGTCGATCTCGTAGTAGATGAGCATTTCCTGTTTGTCCTCGATGCCAAATCCATCTTTTTTTACTTCTTCAAATTCAGCGGTGTAAGCATAAAGATTATGACTGATCTGCATTACTTCGGCCGGATAAAGTACTCGATTGTCTGACGTGGCCGGTGCGCTGAAAAATATCTTGGTGCCTGTTTCGAGCATTTTTGCAATCCTTTTTGTAAGAGTGTCAAAAAAACTGTTTTTCGGCACATTCGGCTGAGCGGTTGCAGTTCAAATTACGCCAAATTGTGCCAAATTACGCCAAATTGTGCCAGTTCTGCCGTTAGAAACAGATACAATGCGGGTATCGGCAATTTGAAGGATGCAATTAACCGAAAAACCGACCAATCCGGATGTCAGCGTCGGAAGTTTAAGGTTCCCCAGCGGTTGGTCTGAAATTGCGGATTTTTATGTGGTTTCCAGAGGTTTTGACGATATTGTCAAGTTAATGTTGTAGGGATATTGGTTGTTGTAGGGATATTGGTTGTTTTAGGGATAATTTAATTTGTAGGAGCTAAATTCGGGTCTGATTCGGGTCGATAAGAGTTCTAAGGCCCGGTTTTGGATGGGCAGGCCTTGAATATGATTATTTATCGGGCGAAAGGATTAGTCGTCGTGGTTTGTACCTATGAGCAGAGAAACGCAAAGCGGACGTCGGTGACCTGGCCGGTAAGTCTGTGGCATCCCAAGGCTTTAAAGTTTTTCAATGGTCAGAGCATGGATATTTCTTCCAGCGGCGCACTACTGGTTCTACCGATGCGAGTGCCCGTTCAAGAGGGCCAGAACGTAGAGTTGAACTTTCCGCGAAGAGAGTCTTTGGCGGAAGTTAAAGGTTGTTCGGCCCGGATTAAAAGGGGTCGGGTTATTCGTATCGACCGAGACGAAACTCTCAAATCGGCTACGATCAAAGTGGCCTTGGAGTTTTATCCTAAATCGGCAGGGGCCGGGGCCGAATAGGACACTGCAGAGCCTACTCTATTGGACCTCAGTGAGAGTCAACTGTTTCTGCTCAAAAGGAATCGGGTAAGCGGTTATCCATAGTTCCGGTTTGAAATCGCTGGGGGAATTTCTTAGTCCCAACACGACCGCATCGATTTGGGCCCCTTTCATGTCATTCGTCAGAGGGACATAATAGGTGTAGTTGGAACTTGCTCTACTGGCGGGATATTCCCAGGCGTTACTGGGATAGGACACACTTCGGTCGGGAGCGCCGAGGGGTTTGCCGTTTACCCTGACGGCGGCGTAGGCCCCCTCCTCGCCATGTTCGCCTTCCAAGGCGATGGCAAGATAGCTGCCTTTGGGAATCTCATTCAAGGTAAAGGAGTGCGACCAGGCATTTTGGATACTGACCCGGCGGTAGGTGCTGAACAGGTTGGAGGCCCGCCATCGAGAACGATCTACCATTTTACCACTGCGATAGCCTTCGATTCCATTGACCTTGTCCGGAACGCCGCTAAAGCGGACATAGCGGATGGGCACTTCAGGATCGAGGTCCACCACCATATCTTTTCCAGCTAAAATCAGAACAGGGGTCCAGTTTTTCAGGTCGGCGGATACATGCAATTCCACGGCCTCTTCCGATTTGAAAGGCTGCAGTGCATGTTCGGTGCCGACCTTAACAACGAGCTTGTCCAGGCTTATTGTTTCTGCGAAATCGATACGCAGCGAACCGCGGTTAATGGGCTGAATGCCGACTCTGCGTGCGATATAAAATGAGGTGCTATTGTCACCGTCAAAAAGGTTTTTGTCCCATAAGCCCCTATCGATAAACAATATTAGTGAGGGTCTGCTGCTGCGTGCTTCCTTCGTTAGTATTGTTTATCCAGGAACAATATTGAGATTTCGATGGTGTTTTCTCGTGAGCTCCTGGAAATACTTTTTTCTGTCCATTTTCGTCAGCCAGCGACATCCGGCATAACAAAACAAAGGAAAACAAATATATTGCCATGATCTTGGAAGTGGTTTTTATCGAAAACATATAACACTTCTTTCTTGTCGTGCGACTCGCATTTTTTCCTGTGTGTTGCTTATAACACATCACTGCTAATCTTCCGCCTAATGATAACGCATAATGCTGTTGAGGGAACCCCTAAAAATTCGGTTCAACTGCCATAAAGTTGGTGCTTTTTACAAGGTTCTGCTTGCAAAACCTTGTAGTTTAACGCTTTATGGCCTCTGGCAGGCATGGTATAATATCCCTGCTATCACGGGGGATAAATTTTTGGCTGCCTCCCCCCCCACGCTTGCGTGGGCATGTTTATACCAACATAGCTCCAAATTCCAGGTGGCATGCTCAACGGGATGCCAGGCTTGCCGCCGCCAGAGAAGCTCGTAAAGCCAAAAGACATGCGTCGTAAGAAAAAGAAACTTGACAATAATCGACCAACCGACAAGAATATCCTCGGCTGATGAAACGGAAGTAGGCTCTGCTCAGGTGCAACCTACCAGGGATAACCAGTTGAAGACGCACGAATTGTCGTGGAGATGATGGCCTTATTTCCACCGTCCCATTATCTCAATCACAAAATACAATTCCAAGCTTTCCCATGCCTAAAAAAATCTTAATTTGCCAAAGGCAAATCAGATAAAAACAGGTTTAAACAATTAAATGCGTTTGTCCAATTCACGCTGAACCAGTACACCCGGTCGAGTTGGGAGATGCTAAAATGCCGGGGCTTGATGTCGGTGCCATTATGGAACTGAAAATGTTTTTACAAAGCTTCTTTAAGGTCCAACAGCGAGGTAGTACCATTGGTCGTGAGGTCTTGGGCGGGGCGTCAACTTTTGTGGCGATGAGCTATATCATTTTCGTTCAGCCGGCGGTGCTGAGTATGTGCGGTACGGGTGGTATGGATGCTTCAGCGGTAATGTTCGCCACTTGCTTCTGTTCTGCGCTGTCATGTGTGGTCATGGGTTTACTGGCTAATTTGCCGATCGCGCTGGCGCCGGCTATGGGACATAACTTTTTCTTTGCCCTGATGGTTTGCGGTCTGAGCACCTCCGGCGGATTCAACCTGACCTGGCCCGAAGCGCTGGCAGCCAACTTCATTGCCGGGATATTGTTTCTGGTGATTTCACTAACGGGCATTCGTGCCGTTGTTATGGACGCTATCCCCGAATCGCTCAAGTATGCCATTGCCGTGGGCATTGGTTTGCTGATCACTTTTGTCGGGCTCCAATGGGCAGGCATCATTGTCGGCAAACCGGTAACCTACGTAACGCTCGGCAATCTCAGTAATCCTGTTACATTATTGAGTTTATTCGGCTTGGCGGTAATTGGTGTATTGTTAGCGTTTCGTTTTCGCGGCGCGATTCTGCTGGGAATGCTGATAACAGCGGCGGGCGGATATCTGGCCGGTAAGATTTGGGGAGATAACTGGGGTTATGTCTTGGTTGCGGGCGCTTCGCCGGGCACTTTTCCTGACATCACCGCTACCGCGGGCAAATTCTGGGGCGGTCTGGGCCTACTTTTTAGCGGCAGTCACAACATAGCACAGGTGGCATTGGTTATTTTCACGTTTCTGCTGTTGGATGTTTTCGATAGTATCGGCACCCTTATAGGCCTGGGCGAACGGGCCGGACTGATGCAGGACGGCAAACTGCCGAAGGCTCGACAGGCGATGACAGCCGATGCCATCGGAACCATTTCCGGCACCATAGTGGGAACCAGTACCATTACCAGTTATATCGAATCCAGTGCCGGCATCGCTGTTGGGGCGCGAACAGGGCTTGCCTCGATAGTTACCGCGTTATTGCTGTTGATTTCGATATTCGCTTATCCGTTGGTAGGTGTTTTGGGAACCATGGTGGAGTTGCCGGCCGGACAACTTGGCTCGCACCTGGTCTGTCGGGATGATTTTTTAAATCTCGTGCAGTGCTATCCGGCAGTAGCTCCCGTGCTGATCGTTATTGGTTGTTATATGCTGCCAGTGGTCCGCAAGATCGACTGGGAAGACTTTTCCGAAGCGCTGCCCGCCCTCTTAACGATCCTCGTAATGCAATTGGCTATAAGTATAACCGACGGCATTGCGTGGGGATTTATCTCATACACCCTGCTGAAAGCGTGCACCGGCAAGGCCCGGCAGGTCCCTGCGGTCGTTTATGTGTGCTCGGTATTATTCGTACTATACTATGCCTTTGCAAGAGTCTGACATCCTCAAAAATATTCTTGATAGCGGCTAAGAACGGTTGCAAATCGTGATTATCCTGTTACTATACGTTTATCTGCTTTTTCGATAAGAATCATAAGGAGTAATTAGTCATGAAAAAAACAAAGTTATTATCGACACTGTTGACTTATTGTGAGCGTAAAACAGCATGTACGCTACGGACCAGTCGGACACTGGTTATGATTTTGGTGGCGTTATGCACCCAAATCAGCTACGCCGACTATCATTGCATTTCCAAATATGGCATCGAGGTTAAATTTAACGTGCCCACTCGGGAATTGACAATCGATGCCAGCAGTGCCGGACCGATACTGGAGCATTGTGTGGTGCGGGCCGGCATCGGCGGACTTGACATATCGTCCGACAACCGGCAACTCTCCTGCGCCGTCACCATCGACGAATCAATGCCACAAATGACACTGCTTTTGGCCGACAAGCTGACTGTGCGAATTCTTATTGACAACAAAACAACGGTTACCGTTCGCACTGAAGGAAAATTACAGGGGTTAGCCGCCTTTCATGGCCGGACCGCTACAGATAAAGAGGTGACGCCAGCCATATTGAATGCCCAACAGACCAAAGACAAACATGTGCTTTTCACCACCCTGGGACCAGCCGACTTTCAGAATGTCAGGTCGATGTTTTACCCGGAGCTTGATTTTGCGATGACGGCCGAAGGAACCACCGACACCAGATGGCAATGGGAGAACGGCTGGCGCCTTAACACAAAAGCACCTGCCGACCAGGACCTGCTAAAGCTTACTATTTGTCGTAACTACTACCGCGACGAACTCGACATTCGATACTATGCCCCACTGCACAAGCGAAGTTACTGGAATACCGCCCCGGTAGTGGCCATGACCTGGTATGGCATCAGGGGCTGGGAGGCAAAACCGGCCCAGAAAAAAGAATGGTTATACCCCAACATCGACTGGGTCGCCGAACACTTGCTGCCTTATGCCGAAACGCTCATCTTTCAGCTTGACGACAACTACCTTTTCTCGGACGACAAATACATGCGGGACATTTCAGACTACATACGATCTAAAGGCATGATCCCCGGCATTTGGTTTACGCCTTTCACTCATACAGCCCCGGACCAGGGCGAGCAGCAGGCTCGCCAACACCCAAAATGGTTCCTGCATGACAACGAGGGCAATCTGTTGAAAAATTTCGGAGGCCAGAACTGGGGCTTCATAGGGAATGGCGGTTACGTATTGAATGTCAATAATCCCGAGGTCGTCAGTGGTCCCTACGGCGATTTTTGGCGTAAGGTCAGCGAAACATGGAATTACGATTTCTTCAAAATTGACGGCCAACCGCCTGTCAGCGTACTATATAGCAAAGCTGCCGACGGCGGCGGATTGGAAGGCTATCGCAGCGGATTGGAAATCGCCCGGAAGATCGTCGGGCCTGACAAATTCATCAATAGCTGTTGGGGTACGCCTACCGCCGCGATTGGACTGGTTGATGGCTCACGTACCGGCGGCGATACCGGTGATGACAAACATGCGATCGACGTCATCTTACAGTGGAATTTTCTCAACAATCTCGCATGGTGGTGCGATCCGGACGCCGCCGCAAACCTCTACAAAAGTCCCGTCGAGCCTGCCCGGCTCAACGCTCAGGCACGCGTCCTGACAGGTCAGCAATTCCTCACCGACGACATCTGGACAAAAGTACCCCAGCCGATCAGACGCGTTTGGCAGCAGTCGTTTCCCATGCTCGATATTCGCCCGGTAAACCTCTACCCAGTTAAAGACAACTGGAAAGCGTACGATGTATTCGACCTGCGTATCGCCAGGCCATACCGAACATGGGATGTCGTGGGACTGTTCAACTATGATGAAAAACCGGCGAGCAAAGAGCTTGACCTTTCCCGTTTACCTCTCGAAGCGGAAGAAGTATATGTATTTGAATACTGGAGTTCGACATATCTCGGCCGGTTCCGCCGCGATGCCAAAATTGCCCGGCCCATGAAAGAATACGAAGGACAGGTTTTCTCGATAGTTCCTGTTGTTGACGATCGGCCGGCGCTGATCTCGACAAGCAGACACCTCACCCAGGGCGGACTCGACCTGGAGAAACTCAGTTGGCACAAAAACGCTAACAACTGGGTTGTAAGCGGCCGATCGACGCATCTCGTTGCCGGCGACGATTATGAACTACTTTTTGTCCCCGGCAGCTATCGTGTCAAAGACGCCGCCAGGAACACCTCAGCCGGCGCCGAACCGCTCACGATTACGCCGAACGACAATATCGTACGCGTGAAATATCAATCCACAGCCAGCGACAATTTCGATTGGACCATCACCTTCGAACCAAAAAATTAAACGATGCTATTGACCGTGGTAATAGCGAGATATAAGGAAGCAAAAAGTGCCCCTGCGTAACTCAAGAATAGATTTGTTACGATTGGCTTTTATACCAATTGTTATTGTTATTATTTTTGTAAGGCCTTCCTGGTCGGTGGAGTCAACTATAGGTTTTGTCATGGAACTTAGTGGATACCTGTTTCTTTTGGCGGGCCTTGTAACCCGAATATGGTGTAGTTTTTATATAGGCAACCATAAATCCAAAGAACTTATTAGCGAAGGCCCTTATTCGATCTGCCGCAATCCGCTTTATATAGGCTCTTTCCTGTTAGCTATCGGCGTAGGCCTTTGTTTTGAGAACTTGCTCGTACTTCTACTTGTTCCTGCAATTATCATCCCCGTTCATATTATCACCGCACAAATGGAAGAAGTCCATCTTGAAGCAAAGTTCGGTGAACAATACCGGATGTACAAGCAAAAAGTTTCAAGGTTTTGGCCTCGTTTTTCAAACTACAACAGTCCTGATATGATCGAAGTTAATGTTAATTCGATCCGAAGAATAGCTATAGACACGGCCGGTGTTCTACTTTTGCCGGAGATTGAAGACTTGCTCGAACTCCTCCATCAGCATGGAACCATTCCAACTTTATGGCAATTCCCCTAATGGAAACCGAACCTAAAAGAAAATTAACTCATGTTGGTGTTCGCTTAATCGTTTTATTAATAAAGTTTGGAGAAAGATGATGGTCCAGCTTGGTCTTATTTCAATTGCCGGAATAATCGGCGTTGGCAAGACCACTCTTGCTGAAAAGCTTGCCCGGGTTTTATCCGCTCATCTCATTCGTGAGGAATACGACAAGAATCCATTCCTGGCCCGCCAGTTCGCCGGCGAAAAAGACGTTGCTTTACCCTCGGAGTTATTTTTTCTGATGAGCCGTGCCTGCCAACTCGCTGTGGAAGCGATAAGTCCAGTGGACACGGCCGTTTGCGATTATATCTTCCAGAAAAACCGCATCTATGCCCGGTTGTTCCTTGATTCTCATCAATTCGATCTCTATGATGAGGTGGAAAAAACCGTCCAACCAAATATTGCTGTCCCGCAGACTGTGATCTACCTTTGCGATACGGTCGAAAACTGCCTTGATCGCATCGCTTTGCGCGGTCGCGATTTCGAAAGTGTTATCACCGCTGAGTGGCTGGATCGGTTGAGCGGAGCTTATGACGAGCTTTTTGAAAATTGGTCCGCCTGCCGTGTGCTCCGCATTGATTGCTCCCAGTGTGATCTTCGTCAAAATAAAACCGTAAAAGTTATTGCCGACCGGCTCTTAAACAACAAATAATAAAATACGTTAGCGGATTGAAATATGATTATCGTAGAAACAATCGATCAGGCTCGTCAGGCCGTTGCTCAGGCTCGTAGCGACGGCAAAATCATCGGACTGGTACCCACCATGGGTGCCCTGCATGAAGGGCATCTTGTTCTTATTCACCGCTGTCTTGATGAGTGCGATTTCACCGTGGTGAGCATCTTTGTCAACCCCACCCAGTTCGGTCCCAATGAGGACCTCAAGAGTTATCCCAGTCCTTTTGAAACTGACTGTTACAGATGTCGAGAAATCGGCGTCGATCTGATATTTGCTCCGCCGGTTCGCCAAATGTATCCACAGGAGAATCTTAGCTGGGTCAAAGTGGACAAAATCACCGAGCACCTGTGCGGCACATCGCGCCCGACACATTTTCGTGGCGTATGTACGGTCGTGACCAAGCTGTTTAACATTATTCATCCGCAAATCGCGTATTTCGGCCAAAAGGACGCTCAGCAGCTTAGGGTTATCCGTCGTATGGTGGCCGACCTGAACATGCCGATCGAAATCCGTGATTGTCCGACGGTCCGTGAATCTGACGGTCTGGCCATGAGCAGCCGTAACATCCACCTCAATCCCGCCCAGCGCCGGCAGGCATTGTGTTTATCGCAATCGCTGAACCTCGCCGGCAAACTGGTCAACGCCGGTACTGTCGATTGTGCCATTATTATCGAAGCCATGAAAGCCGTCATCGAAAAACAGCCCAATGCTCGCATTGACTATATCTCTATTGTTGACAATGAGTTACTGCAGCCGATAGATCAGATTGACAGGGCCGCCATTGTTGCCTTGGCTGTTCATATCGGCTCGGTTCGCCTGATTGACAACATTACGGTGGACCCGGCGGCCAAAAACATATAGAATATATGTTGCTGTGCCCGATTTTTGGAAATATGTCATATTGGGATGATATGCGTACCAGACTATTAAAATCAAAAATTCATCGTGCTACGGTAACCGATGCGAACCTGGATTACGTCGGCAGTATCACCATCGACGAAAATCTGATGGACGCGGTCGGTATCATCCAGTATGAGCAGGTGCTCGTAACCAACATTACAAATGGTACCCGACACGAAACTTACACCATGGCCGGACCCCGTGGCAGTGGCATGATTTGTATCAACGGGGCTGCCGCTCATCTGGCTGGGGTCGGTGACAAGATAATCATCATGGCCTTTGGGGATTTTGAGAAAGAAGAAATTGCCGGGCATAAACCTAAAGTCGTATTAGTCGATGGAAACAACAAACCCGTAAGCAGCATAAGCGAACGCACCTCAGCGTATCAGGACAAGGTAACGCGTTCAGTTAAAAACTTATAACCGATTATTGAGCCTATGCATCCGGAACTATTTACCCTTCCTTTTGTAAACCTTACCATACAAACCTACGGCCTGATGATAGTCCTTGGGTTTCTGGTGGCGTTGTTTCTGGCGCGGCGACTTTGCCGACGGTTGGGAGAAAACCCCGATCATGTCACCAATTTCTGTACTTACGCGGTGCTGTTCGGCATTATCGGGGCCCGACTGTTCCACGTAATACACAATTGGGCCGACTATCGTGACAATCCAAAGGAGATTTTTGCAATATGGACCGGCGGGCTGGAATTCGTCGGTGGTTTTGTTGCGGCTTTTGTGGTTATGGTCGTTTATTTTCGCCGTAAGAAACTTTCCATCCTGAAGTTTTTGGACATCCTCGCGCCGGCCCTGATGCTGGGGTTGTCCTTCGGGCGTATAGGTTGCTTTTTTAGCGGTTGCTGTTTTGGCGCTCCCAGTGATCTACCCTGGGCCGTCAGATTCCCGACTTTTGTCAGTCACAGTCAAACAATCGACGGCGAGAGAATCGTCGGACTAAGATACAGCACCCCTTTTTATTATCAAATCATCACCGACCGGGATCGGTATTGCGAGCCGCTACTGCGACTTGCCGACGACTATTACGATGGCTATACCGACGATAACGGCCATTGGGTCAGCCGCCTTGACCTTATCGACCCCGATCAACAAGACAAATTTCACCTGTATCCCAAACAGCCCGGGCTTCTTACCAGCGAACAGTTGGAAAAATTGGGCGATGGTACTTACCAAATGACGCCAATCCATCCAGCCCAGCTCTATTCCAGCGCCAATGCGTTGATATTATGTCTTATCTTGTATCTCTTGTTCCGCAGCCGCCGTTTCAACGGACAGATATTCGCCTTTATGTTGATTTTTTACGGTATCGCCCGTTTCTTTCTGGAATCGCTCCGTAACGACAGTCCACTTGAATTCAACGGTTTGACCATCTCTCAGAACATCTCCCTGCTCATTATTCCTGTTGGTCTTATTATGCTGCTGCTGTTGCGCCGACGCCGGGTCAGTTAACAGTCCATAACCTTGTCCCCGCCTTTGTCTTACCGATTCACAACTCTACATCTCTACTCATCCTCTCATATACTCATATATTTTTCACTTGTTCTGTCCCGCAAAGCGGGTACACTATTCCATCATGGAACAGCGAGAAAAAAACGCGAAACCTGCTGCCTTTCTTTTGCTCGTCCCCAGCGTGACGGTGTTTATTTCAAGTTTTTGTATTATGGTGCTGGAACTGGTCGCCGCCCGGCTGATCGCCAGGCACATCGGCTCATCCCTGTACACATGGACAGCCGTTATCGGCGTAGTATTGTCTGGTATATCTTTGGGCAATTATCTTGGGGGGCGAATCGCGGATATGGTTCAAACTCGCAAAATTCTGTCGCCGCTTTTTGCAATTTCGGCAGCTACTTGTGCGCTGGTTGTAATCCTGAACAATATCGTGGGCGAATGGACATGGTTATGGCAGTTCAGTTGGCCCGCGCGGGTTTTCGTTCATGTTTTTCTGGTTTTTATGTTGCCCTCGACCATTTTAGGAACGATCAGTCCGGTAGTAGCGAAAATGGCACTTGACAGTGGATTGCCCGTCGGAAGAACAGTAGGGGATATCTACGCCTGGGGCGCTGCCGGCAGTATCGCCGGCACGTTTACCACAGGATATTGGCTGATCGGGGCAATGGGCACCACAGCGATTGTCGGGATGGTGGGCAGCACACTTTTATTGATGGCCGTACTCTACTTGACGCCTATGATGAAACGCCATACTGCTTCTTGAGCCGGGCGAGTTCTGTTTTTAACTGTTCGATCACCGCAGCACAACTCATATCGTCATAACGGTTGTGCAGTTCCCTTGGATCTGTCTGCAGATCATAGAACTCCCATTCATCAACCCCGTAAAAATGTATAAGCTTGTATCGTTCGGTACGTACACCTTCATGCTTGGCTACATTGTGCTCCCCGATCTCGTAGTAATGATAATAAATGGACTTCCGCCAGTTGCCCGGCTTTTTACCTTTCAACAGTGGCACAAAACTACAACCCTGCATATCGTCCGGAACCGCATGGCCGGCCATTTCAAGAAAAGTGGGGCCAAAGTCGATGTTCTGGGTGAGGCTCTCGACTTTTGTACCGGGCTTGATAACCCCGGGCCAGCGTATGACAAAAGGCATATTCAAAGATTCCTCATACATCCAGCGCTTGTCGAACATATCGTGTTCGCCCAGATAAAATCCCTGGTCCGAACTGTAAATGACAATCGTATCTTCAGCCAATCCCGATTTGTCAAGGTAATCCAGTAATCGGCCAATATTGTCATCCAGCGACGCAATACAGCGAAGGTAATCTTTGATGTATCGCTGATACTTCCAACGTACCAGGTCGTCACCCTTCAAATTGGCCTTTCGGAAGGCTTCGTTTTGGGGATTATAGGCGTCATCCCATTTTTTCTTCTGCTGATCCGTCATGCGGTCATAGTTTCCTTTGTACCAGCGGTCATCGTATGGTTTGTCGCTATCGCCGCCGGGATATACCTGCAGATCGTATGCCATCAGCAGGTGCTTACTAATGGTCATCTCGTTCTTGCCGATAGAACTTGTTCGGCTGCTGTAATCATCAAACAGCGTCTGGGGCTCTGGAATATCAACATCATTATACATCGTCAGATGGTCAGGGCCGGGCAGCCATGATCGATGCGGCGCCTTGTACTGACACATCAGCATGAACGGCTTGTCATCCGTGCGTTGCTGTCCTTTCAGCCAATCGAGAGCCAGATCGGTTATAATATCAGTGTTATATCCCTCTATTCTTCTTTTGCCCTGCGATGATATGAAATCGGGATTGTAATAATCGCCCTGACCGGGGAGAATATCCCAGTAGTCAAAACCAGTCGGATCGGACCCCAAATGCCATTTACCTATCATAGCAGTCTGGTAACCGGCTTTCTGCATAAGTTTAGGGAACGTCTGCTGTGAACCGTCAAACCGCTCATTATTGCTTTTCTGACCGTTGAGATGGCTGTGTTTGCCGGTCAGTATCGCTGCCCGGCTGGGCGCGCAAATCGAGTTGCAACAGGTGTTGTGCAGCAAAACAGCGCCTTCATTGGCGATGCGATCTATATTCGGCGTCTGGTTAATCCTGGAACCATAGGCGCCGATCGCCTGGCAGGCATGGTCATCTGAAAAAATGAAAAGTATGTTAGGTTTCTTCTTATTTGCACCTTGCACCAGTGAAAAGCACCCCGGCAGCGATGAAGCCGCTATGCCTGCTCCAACCCCCAATGTCAAATCCCTGAGAAAATCCCTGCGATGATAGTTATTCCGTCTCATCATCCAACCCTTTCATATACGGACAAACAACCTTTGCCTCGCCCTGATTAAACTTATTTTTCATCCTTATCTTTAGCCTTAAATAGATCACCCAAACCTTTCTTGATGTCTTCTCTCACTTTCTGGGTTTCTTCGAGCACTTTTCCCGTGGCTTTTTCACCTTCTTTAAAAACTTCGCCGGTTCCCCCGAGAACGGCTTCCGCCGCCGCCCCCAGGCTCTTCAACTTGTCACCCATCGGCCCTATGATCTCATCCGGTAGTATCCCCACCCCCTGTTTTGCGATACCTTCCACTATCGCCAGAAGAATCTTACTGCTCAGCATGGCAATATCCATGGTGTCATCGGACCCCAAATCTGTCATCGTAATTGGGGAAAGTTTTATGGTAAGCGTATCCTTCTTACCGGGAATCGGCACTAGTTTCACTTTGACTGCCACTTCCCTGATCTCCAGCTTCTTGACCAAAAGTTTTTTAGCGGGTTTTTCGGACACTTCTTCTTTGGTCTCCGCCTTGGCCGATTCAGACGACATCCCGTCAAGCACTTCCTGAATATTATTAGTAAGCCCTTTCTGCTCCAGCACCACACTCACTTTTTCCAGGGAAATATCTTCAATTATCACCGTATCCGACAGCGCCGACAACACTGCCAGATCGACTTTCGCTTCACCCACTTCGAGCATCTTTTTGTTCTGATAACCGGCTGGATTATCTACAATAAGATTCTTGACACCCGCTTGACCTGCCAGGATAGATAGATTTACTTCCTCTACCGCTACTGGAACCTTCATCGCCTGCGTCGCCCCCATCTCGACTCCGGCCTTCATTGCTTTGCTGCCAAAAAAATGGAAAGCCACAACCAGACCAACGATCACGACCAATATGACGATACCAATTATTCGCAATGTCTTGAAAACTTTCATAACTTTCTCCTAAGGTATGAGCTACAACAAAAAAAGTGCGACACATAGGGCCGCGTAAGCGAAATCGCACTGCTAAAAGGTCCAACCAATGCCCAGAATATATTTTGTATCGGTGGTGCTGACGTTTTGCCCGGGCGTTGAATCATAGTCGAGGATAGCCCTGAAATTAGCGAACATGGATTGAGTGATAGAAGCTCTCAGTTCGGCATCGGTAGTTAGAAAATAATCAGACATACTGCCGAAACTGGGGTAGTAGGTCAGATTATGGAGGAAGGTGAATTTTTCGGTGATCTTCCTATCGAAGTGATAGCCTATCTGCAGGGACATTTCATCGGTCTGGGTGATTTCATCATCGTAGGTATATTTCTCGCACAATTCAGCCAAACCGACATCGGTGTTGAAGTGCATTTTATCCTCGTCGATCAACTGGTAGCCGATACCGAGGCCGGCGATGATACGGCGGTCCAGGTTAGCGATATGATCTTTTTTGAACGAGCCGTTGACGAAGCCGTAGGTTTTGGGGGCGAAGAAGTAATCGTATTTGCCGCCGATGATAAAACTCTCTTCGGTGGTTACTTTTTCCTTATCACCGGTGAGGGCGTCTTTTTCTTCGGACCGCTGGACGAGATAAAGACTGCGAACGTTGGTACGGTCTTTTTCCCCGCGGCGGTTGGCGTCAAAGCCGACACTGCCACTTTCTGTGAAGGTGTTGCCGTGGGTGCTGGACAGGCCAATATTGACACTACCAGACCACTTGGGTTCGGATTTGGGCGGCGGGTTGATGGCAGCCAGGTCGCTCAGGCCGAACGTTTGGGCAACCAGCAGGTCGGTTTTTTCAATTTTGAAACGTTCGGGTTCAGCCGCCAGAACCTTGCTTTTGATAACCGTGCCGTCGGTAAGATGCAGTTCGACAGGCTCATCCGTGCTGAAATTACGGATGAGGGCGACCTCGAAAGCGGCCGTTCCTACTTCTTTCGTCTCAAAAAGGAATTTGCCATCTTTTAATTCTACCAGCTTACCGGTGAGTTGATCTCCGTTTTTGAAGGTAATGACATCGGCCCATACCGGAACAGCGATTCCCAACATAAACATCGACAGAAAAATTAAATAACGCATGATTAACTCCTATGTTTGTTAAAACTTTTTTATACTCATAACGATTGCGTGTTCCCGCTTCTTTATTATTCAAACTTACTGTATTACTAGTGCCTAGTGCCTTCTTTTTCACACTTTATGTTCGTAAAGGTGCACGTCTCTCTGTGGGAACGGGATACGGATGCCCGCTTCATCTAAACGTTTTTTCACAGCTTCTGTGGTGTCAAAGAAGACATCCCAGTAGTCTTCAGTCTTAACCCATACCCAAAGTACAAAATTTACGCTGCTATCTGCCAGCTCCTTAACGGCAATCATCGAGGCTGGCTCCTTCATGACCCGGGCCTCATGGTCCACGATATTCTGCAGAACACTTCTGACTTTGTCAAGATCGTCGGCATAACTTACCCCGATCACGAGTTCGATGCGCCGGGTACCCGTAGCCGAATAATTAATGATATTGTCTCCGGTCAGCTTGGAATTGGGAATAATAATCTTCTTGTTATCCGGGGTAGTAAGTATAGTGGTAAAAACTTGAATCTCATTGACAATGCCCGCGACACCGGCTCCCTCGATATAATCCCCCTTCTTGAAGGGACGAAAAAACAGCAACAGAAATCCCGCGGCGAAATTAGCCAGCGATCCCTGTAGGGCCAACCCGATAGCCAGACCCGCCGCGGCAATAGCGGCGGCGAAAGAGGCGGTTTGAATACCCAATCTGCCAATTGCGGTGATAATGACAAAAGTCACTATAGCAATGTGGGTTAGATTAGTGACAAATGAAATTATCGTTCCTTCCACATTTCTTTTAGTCAGCAATTTCGTTATGATACGTTTAACTACTTTTGCCCCCCAGAAGCCGACGATAATAATAACGATCGCGCCAATAATCTGTAATCCAAACAGGGCCACCCACTCTTGCAGTTTAGTAATAATGTCTTCCATAATTTGTGTCCTTTCCATCTTACCAGTGAGGGTTTGTGATACACAATCGTATCACTTGTTTTCACAATGCACAACTACTCTCTTGAGCATATTCCCGATAATTTTAACCTGCATTTCCCAGACAACCTTATCCAGCAACATATTAAGGGTGAGAGACGGGGCTCGAACCCGCGACCCCCAGGACCACAGCCTGGTGCTCTAGCCTACTGAGCTACTCCCACCATACATTATATTGCCGCTGCCCCGCTCGGCAGCGGCATGTCCTTACACTCCGTAATTCTAGCGGTAACCAAAGGTGTTGTCAATAGCAGGTTTCGACGCCAAACATCCCGCTGAGACACTATGCGCATACTGAATGAAAATGCCGGGCGGCAAAACCGTATCTACATAAACCACAAGACTTTACGATTGACCCTGCCAGGCATAACGATCCCATTGGGTACTATTTCCCGCAGTAATCGATGATCCGGGCGATTTCGCTGCGAAGCTCCTTACGTTCGGTAATCATATCGACAAAACCATGATCCAGCAGAAACTCAGCTTTTTGAAAACCATCCGGCAGTTCAACCTTGATAGTATGCCAAATGGTCCGAGGGCCTGCAAAACAGATCAGGGCGCCAGGTTCAGCGATAATGACATCGCCCAGCATAGCAAAGCTGGCGGCTACGCCGCCGGAGGTCGGATCGGCCAATATAGAAATGAACAACCCGTTTTCTTTGTGCAGCCGGCCAACAGCCGCACTCGTCTTGGCCATTTGCCCTAAGCTCAAAGCGCCTTCCTGCATCCTGGCTCCGCCCGAACAACTCACGATCACCAGCGGAAGTCGCATCTTAACCGCCTCTTCCGCCGCGCAAGACACTTTCTCGCCGACCACCGAACCCATAGACCCCATCATGAAATCAGGATCCAGTGCCGCCAGGATCAATGGACGACCCTTGACAAAACCTTTACCCATCACCGCCGCATCGGTCAGCCCTGTCTTCTTCTGCAGACTACGCAAACGCCGACTGTAGGGCTCGCTGTCGGTAAACTTCAGGGCATCTGTCGGAACGCAGTCTGTCATCAACTCTTCGAAACTACCTTCGTCACAAAGTTGTTCGATCCGCCGACGGGCGCTTATGCGAAAATGATGCTGACATTCAGGACACACTCCAAGATTTTCATCAACAGCGCGGGCAAAAATAATATCTTCGCATTGTGGACAACGCCGCCAAAGCCCTTCCGGTACATCACGCTTCTTCTTGAGAGAAAAACCGTCCCAGGAAACATTACTCTTATCGTCCATACTATTATTGTCCCGATTGACTGGAAGCGGTTGTGTCTTCCGACTCGAAAATTTGCAACGGCTCCGCTAGATCGACGAAATACCAAAGCCTCTCCCAATTACCCTTATCACACGTAATGGTCTCACCGCTACCGCTTAAAATCCCATGTTGCCCGTCAGCCGACATAATACATTCGATCAGGGCCCCGACAATTGGCGCCGCTACCACAACCACCGTTTTGTCCTTATTCTTTTTGCCGAGTTTTTGCAAAGCCCGGATTACACGCTCACCGGCCGCAGCCACACACTCGCCCTGCGGCGGACAGACACTAACAGGATCACTACGCCATTGACGATAGGCGCTGCCGAAACGATTCTTGATCTCTTTTATCTGCAACCCCTGCCACAAACCGCAATTCAACTCACTCAGACCGGAAACCGTTTTTGCCTTCACATGACAAAGTTGGCTTAGATATTTGGCCGTCGGACCTGCCGATTCGTTACCGCTGTTATAGAGAACCTGGGCGCCTTCCCGCTGCAAAACCGCAGCGACTTTACGCAAACCCTCCTTGTCTGACTCAGTCAGCGGCAGCGAAACTATACCTTGTAAACGTCGATCATCTTTAGAAGGTTTCGAACCATCGACAGCATTATCGCAATTAGCCTCTTCCCATACGCTGCTACCGGCCCGCACCAATATCAATTTGTTCATGGTGATTTCGGTTCCTCAATCCTCAAGGCAAAAAAGCCATTATACCCAAACACCCCCGGCAAATGCAATAGCAAGGGTCAGATAAAACGCCGCATAACTGCGTAACCCTTTGTAAATAAAACCGTTACAACCCCATTTTGCCGCAATAAATTTTCCCGCTCACACGCCGGCCAAATGAAAATCGTCGGCTTTTGCAACACCACCGTCATCCCGCCGGGTTACACGTTCACAACAGATGATTAACGCTGGTCAACCCAACCAGTTCATGACAGAAAAACGGTTCACCGTATTTCACCCCGATCCGATTGCCGAAATAACCACAAATCGAAGTGATATGATCGATGATCCAGCCTTTTTTCTGAGGGTCTGATTGATTGAGCCAAAATTGGCTTTGGTAAGCCTTAACCGCTTCGATCTTACGGTCCCACTGATCGGTGACGTCAACGACGAAGCTCGGCTGAGCGTGCACACGCAAATGCGTAGCGTAATAATAAATAATCTTTTCCGCATAGTGCGGCTCAAAAGCCATATCACTTTTGGTCAGTTTGGCGGTAAACCGCGCCTCCTCAGTCAGTTCGCCGGCATGAACGTGATCCGGATGAGCGTCCGGCCGACAAACAGTAAATATCCAGCGAGGTTTAAATTGGCGAATAGTCTCTGCCAACACTCTACGATATTCCAGGTTATTCTCCAGATAGCGGTTGGGAAGCCCCAGGCAAATACGTTTAGTAAGGCCCAGTATCTTCGACGCCTTGGCAGACTCGCCGCTGCGGATCTCGACACTACCGCACGGCGTAGGCTCACCATTGGTTATATCAACCAGAACCACCTCCCAGCCGTCTTTCAGCATCCGAACGATTGTGCCACCCATCCCCAACTCAGCATCATCCGGATGCGGCGAAAATATCAATGCAATATTATCCATAAAATTCACTTTTCCACCGGTTTCTGGTTTGACAAGAATCAATCTGAAGTTTACACTTTTCCGCATGGACAAGCAACAAATTAAAAAAAACATCCTGCAGGCTATCAAAAATGACCCAGATGTAAAAGACATAAAATCGATTTCCCTGTTTGGATCATACCTGACCGACCGAGCAACGGAAAATAGCGATATTGATTTACTTATCGAGTTTTTGCCGTCAGCGAAAGTGGGATACTTCAGGTTGGCCCACATCCGAAGGAATCTTGAAAGTTCCGTAGGCAAAAACGTTGACCTGTTAACCCCGGAAGCGATAAGCGGAGTGTTCAGATCAGAAGTTCTCAAACAGTCGGAAACAATATATGAAAAATGACGATACGTATCTACAGCACATCCTGGAAGCAATAGAAAAGATCGAAAAGTACCTCACAGGCGTTACCTATGAAATGTTCGAACAGAACGATATGATAATTGACGCCGTGGTACGCGAACTGGAAATAATCGGCGAGGCCGCTGGCAAACTCAGCCAACAATTTCAACAGGATCATCCGGAAATTCCTTTCCGGGATATGACAGATATGCGCAATTTCTTAATACACGAATATTTTGGCGTAAACAAAAAAATTGTCTGGGATACCTGCCAAACAGATATGAAACATCTAAGAAAAACAATCGAAGGCAAATAGAGCATATTCCTGACTTATGCTTTTTCTCGGTCTGCTTTCCCTCAAATACCCAGCGATTTGTACACTTGTTCTATTCTATCGACCATCAGTTCATGGTCAAATTCTTTACGGCACAGTTCCAGCCCCGCCTGACCCAGCCGCTCCCGCAACTGGGCCTGGCAAATAAGTTTTTCTAACGCCTCGCTCAAGGCCGACACATCTTTAGGCGGCACCAGAAAACCTGTTTTATCGTCGATCACCACCTCGCCGGCCCCATCCACATCAAAACTAACCACTCCCTTGCCGCACAACAGCCCCTGGGGCAACGCCCGGGCCAACCCTTCCCGCAGTGAGCAATGCACCAGAATATCACAAGCATGCAGCAACTGACCGATACGTTCGGGAGCAACCAGGCCACTCAAACGAAACCTGTCAGTCAGCCCCGCCTCGGCAATCTGCCGTTCCAGTTTACCACGCAGATTACCGTCGCCCACGAACAGCCATACCACATTTTCATAACGCCCCGCCAATCGCTTGGCTGATTCGATAATGTATTCATGCCCTTTCAATTCGAACAGTCGCGATAACGTGACAATCACCACCGCGTCAGTCGGTATATTCAGTTCGCCACGCAAGGCGGCGATCTCCTGGGCCGACGGCTTTTGCAGAAAGTATTGCACCTCCAATCCGGAAAATATCTTGGTGAATTGTTGCCGCCGCCCGATTCCTGCCGCTAGGGCTTGCTGCGTCATCGCCTCGGCCACACTGATAAAAGCATCGGTCCGCCGCCCCGTACTGCGTTCGACAGCTATATACAGACGATTAAGCCAACCCGGCTGATAAGGATGAAACGCCAAACCGTGTATCGTATGCACAATTCGCGGCCGAGGTCTTGCGGCCATCTGCGCCTCAAGCAATTTACCCACCTGACGGCAACAGCACTCCGCCCCCCGTCCACGCAGAGCAAACCCGGCCCATCGGCCGAGAACCCCACCCTTAGCCGAGTGAGTATGCACAATGTCAGGATCGAGCTTAGCCAGCAATTTTTTCAATCGATAGTAACACACCAGATCACGCAGCGGATTTATCGCCCGACGCAGACAGTCCAGCTCGATCACCTTATAACCCCCCTTGTGCGCCCGGTCCATCAACTGCCCTTCCGGCCCCAACGCCGGCCCCGTAATCAGCGTCACCTCATGACCGCGACGGTGCAGTCCCTCACAGCTAAGCAGCGTATTCTCCTGCGCGCCACCCAATATCATCCGCGTTATTATATGTACTATCTTCATTACTATTTTGTCCAAACGTTATCTCATTCACTGGACTTTTCCAAAACCTTTATGCCTCGTGCCTTCTTCAATATTTTATCCATTGTAGGCACAGGCCGCCCGCCGGCGCCATAGGACCGGCGGCCTGACGGTCCAGAGCCGCCAATATACCCGGTATGCAGTCTGCCGGGCAATGACCGCGCCCAATATCCAGCAGCATCCCTACAATATTCCGCACCATGTGATAAAGAAACCCGCCGCCCTCCACATCGAAGTAGATGTAATGATATTTACGCCACACTTGGCAGCGATAAAGAGTACGCACCAGGGACCGCCGCTGATTGTCCTGCGAGTTTGTGGTAAAGCTGGTAAAGTCGTGTTCGCCGAGCAGGTCGAACGACGCCTTTTGCATAAGGGTCTCATCACACTTGTAATAATAATGATAGCAGTTGTTCTTCACCGACAACGGCATCTCATAATGATTGAACACCGTATAGCGGTAAAGCTTGCTTTGAACTGAGGCGATAGCGTCAAAATCATCACTCACATCCTCAACCCTGGTAACGCGAATATCCGCGGGAAGATATTTGGTAATGACCCGGTGCAGACGATCGGAAGGAATGGGCGTATTGGTAAAAAAATTGGCCACCTGACCGACCGCATGAACACCGGTATCGGTTCGGCTTGCGCCGCGCACGCTCACCGGCCCGCCAACCGCCCGCCCGGCCGCCTCTTCCAATACCTGCTGAACCGTGGATATATCTTCAAGCTGTCTTTGCCAGCCGTGATAAGCACTGCCATCGTATGCAATGGTCAATTTGACGTTGCGTTGGCCCATATCATTTAGCCAGAAACTCAGCAATCTGGACAGCATTAAGCGCGGCGCCTTTACGCAGTTGATCGCCGGAAAGCCAAATATTAATACCGCGATTATCGGGCAGTGATTCGTCCCGGCGAATCCGACCGACTAGCACGTCATCCTGACCGGACGCGTCCACCGGCATAGGAAAGTAATTATTCTCCTGGTCATCGACTATCGTCACCCCGGGCGCCTGATGCAGCAGATCAACCACGTCTTCAACTTCCATGGGATTGGTAAATTCCAGGTTGATACTCTCGCAGTGTGCCCGCATAACCGGTACGCGTATGCACGTACAGGTAATAGCTATCGAATAATCGTTGAATATCTTATGCGTCTCATGAACGAACTTCATTTCTTCGACATTATAGCCGTTATCTCCGACTTTGCTATTATGGCTGAACACATTGAAAGCGCACGGATGCTGAAATACCTTCGCCTGCGGTTCTTTCCCGTCCAGCACGTCGCGGGTTTGTGATTCCAACTCCAGCATAGCTCCCATGCCGGCGCCGCTGACCGCCTGATACGTACTAGCCACTATTCGCTTGACGGGGTTAGCCTTATGCAGCGGCCAAACCGGTACAATACCGATAATCGTCGTACAGTTAGGGTTGGAAATAATACCTTTATTCTGGTAGATAGTCTCCGGGTTGATCTCAGGCACCACCAGCGGAACATTGTCTTCCATACGAAACGCCGAGGAGTTGTCCACCACGGTACAGCCCTTTCCCACCGCGATCGGGGCAAATTGCTTACTGATCGCCGCACCGGCGCTGAACAGGGCAATATCGGTATCTTCGAAACTGCCTTCCGTAAGCTCCTCGACGGTATATTCTACCCCAGCGAACATCATCTTTTTACCCGCCGAGCGGGACGAGGCCAAAAACTTATATTCAGTTGCCGGAAAGCCTCGCTGCTCCAATATCCGCAAAAACTCCTGCCCCACCGCCCCGGTAACACCTGCGATAGCTACTTTAAGCGACATAACATATTACCTTTCTTATAGTTGATGTTGGCGCCAAAACCGAAATCAAAGTTTCACAATCCTTTTGACGCTGACGCCACAATTGGCACTGCCAGGAATTATTATACACATTGGGTATAACAACTCAACCTTTTTGTCAAGCTCTGATTTTGTGGCTTCAGCAGAATCCAACTCTATCGGAAAACCGTAATGCTTCAGTCGAAATTGGACATTCCCTGTATTCTTGATTCCCTTATGCCTAAAAAACCTTGATTTGCCAAAAGCCGGCTGCCTCCCCCATGCTTGCGTGGGCATGTTAATTCCAACGTAGGTTATGCCGTGCATACTATATATTTAGCCCCCGGCGTATATACTCCGGGATTGACACCAATGCGATAAATCCACGCAGTCGCTTTCAGATATTGAAATGAATAACGTATCTCCTCGCAGACCAACAAATAACCAAGCCCCGACCGTCAGGGCCTGTCGATTTATTATTTGATTGGTTGGTGGCAACGAACAAAACTTGCTCGTCGATGCCATTTTGTTAGGTGT
>Ga0315276_10000346_pt1 | contig 39328 bp, 24 predicted proteins | sample YL17G05_0_MG_FD_204542 | JGI IMG/M metagenome (GOLD analysis project Ga0315276, IMG submission 204542) | Sediment microbial communities from Yellowstone Lake, YNP, Wyoming, USA - YL17G05_0 | ecosystem: Environmental > Aquatic > Freshwater > Lake > Sediment | place: USA: Wyoming | collected...
CCATGGCAGCCATGCCGCCAGCGCTCGCAACCCTGCCGCGGAGCGAAACGCCGTTCCTCGCCAGAGGCTTGGTCGGACTCGCGTCGCTGCGCGCCATGCTCCACCCGGAAACCACGGTCGTCCCCGCGGCAGCCCCAGCGGAGCCCGTATCGCTCCCCGGCGGCCTGATCGAGCTGATCGACGCCATGCAGAAAATCGGCCACGGGCTCATCATGACGATGGGCAAGGGAGGGGTCGGCAAGACCTCCGTCGCGGCCGCCGTGGCGGTCGTGCTCGCGCAACGGGGTCACCGCGTCCTGCTGTCGACCACGGACCCGGCAGCGCATCTTTCGTGGACGCTGGGGGAAGCCGTCTCGCGGCTCGCCCTGGATCGCATCGACCCCGCCGCGGAGGTCGCGCAATATCGCGCCGCCGTGCTCGCCAAGGCCGGCGCGAACCTCGACCCGAACGGCAAGGCGATGCTCGAGGAAGACCTGCGCTCGCCCTGCACCGAGGAAATTGCCGTCTTCCACGCGTTCGCGCGCGTCGTCGACCAGGCGCGAGAGGGCTTTGTCGTCTTGGACACGGCGCCGACCGGCCACACGATCCTGCTGATGGATTCGGCCGAAGCCTACCATCGGGAAGTGCTGCGCACCCGCGGCGAGATGCCGGAAGCGGTCCGCCAGCTGCTGCCGCGCCTGCGCGACCCGGTCTTCACCCACGTCCTGATCGTGACGCTGGCCGAGGCCACGCCGGTGCACGAGGCCGAGCGCCTGCAGGCCGACCTGCGGCGCGCGGGCATCGAACCGTTTGCCTGGGTCATCAACCAGAGCCTGCTCGCGAGCGGCACGGCCGACCCGGTGCTGGCGCTGCGCGGGCGCTACGAGGTGCCCTACATCCGCCGCGTCGTCTTGCACTCGGCAGGCAGCGGCGTGGGGCTCATCGCGTGGCTGCCCACCGCACCGGTCGGCGCCGCCGGCCTTGCCCGGATGGCGATGGGATCTGCGAGCGAGGTCGCCGTCCCGGTGGCGTGAACCCCTGCCGGGGAAACCGGGCAGAGGCCAGGCATCGGCGGCACGGGACCGGTCTCAATCCGGCGTTACGGGCCGCGGCCCTGTCCGGCGAACGAATGGCCGGTTCACGATGGCACGCCCCGGCATGGAATCATCGTGGACGCAGCAGCTGTGCCGGCGGCACCACGCACCCGTGCCAACAACGCGCCGGAACCCGGCGAACCCGCGCCGGGCATTGGCGGAAACTCGAGCGCGGGAGGATCGATCCACAGCAAGTTGCCCGCAGCGGGCGGCAGATCGCCACGCCCCGCCTGCGACAACGAACTGCCACCCACGATCGCGCACGGACTCCGGCCCAGACCACCCGCATCGAGATAGCCGGCGGGCAGCGCGCTGAGGCTCCCCGTAATGTCCAGCACCGGCGTGGAGATCCGGATCGTCCCGCTCACCCCGGTCGGCGCCGCCGCCTGGATCACGTTGAAACCGAATACGCCCGGCGCAAAGGTGTAGGGCGTCGGTCCGCCGACGAACAGCGTGCCGCCGCTCGGCAAGAGCGTGCCGACCTCGATATTGACGTTGCCGCCGCTTGCGTTCGCGGCCGCGGTGTTGGCCTGGATGAAGCCGGTCTGCATCACCATGATGGGCGCCTTGATCTCGATGCCGCCGCCATTGCCCTTCGTGCCGGCGACCGACGTCGTGATCTGCCCGTTCTGCAGCACCAGCGTACCGGTGCCGGTGACCACGATGCTGCCGCCATTGCCGTCCTTCGCGCTCGTCCTGATGCTCGCGTCGCTCACCGTCAACTGCGGGCCGACGAAGTTGACGGCGATGTTGCTGGCCGCCACGTTGCCGCTGGATCTGGCGGTGATCTGGCTTCCGCTCGCGAGCGTGATGGTGGGCGCCGTCACGCTGAGCGACGTCGGCGTGAGGCTCCCCGGATTCGCGACCGTCGCATCGTTGCGGATATTGAACGACGCGCGGTTGGACAGCGTGATGGTTTCGCCGGCCTCGACCGTCACGGTTCCGGTTTGTCCCGACGACCCGACGAACGCCCGGGCTCCGATCTGGCTGCTGTCGGCAACGAGGGTTGTCGCGCTCACCGTGACCGACCCCGCGCGCCCCGCCCCAAACGTGCTGGAGTCGATGACCGCGTTGACGATCGACAGCGTGCCGCGGGCGCTCACGTCGACGCTGCCGGCATTGCCGGTGCTGCCCGTAGGGGCCTGGCTGACGATCCCGGTGACGCGTACGTCGGCCCGGCCATCGATGACGATTTCACCGGCCCTCACCGTGATCGCGCCTGCGTGGCCCGAACCAAAGGTGACCGCGACGATGCTCGCATCGACGATTGACAGTTTTTCCGCCGTCACATTGATCGTGCCCGCGAGGCCCGAGGTAAAGGTGTTGGCAGCGATGGCGCCCCCATCGGCGATCGACAGCTCACCAGCCGTCACGTTGACTGCGCCCGCCTGACCCGAAGCAAAGGTGTCGGCAGTGATAGCCCCTCCGTTGACAATCGACAGCCTGCCGTTGGCGGTGACCACGACACTGCCGGCATCGCCGGTGCCCCGGGAAGTCTGGCTCGCTATCCCCGTCAATTTCGACCCGTGCTGGCCATCGATGACGATTTCATCGGCCGTCACGCTGATCGTGCCCCCTCTTCCCTTGCCAAAGGTGGTGGAAGAGATCACGCCCCTGTCGACCATCGACAGCTTGCCGGCCGTCACGCTGACCGAGCCCCCCTGGCCCGAGGTATAGGTATCGGCAGTGATGGACGCCCCATCGACGACCGACAGCGTGCCTCGAGCGGTGACGACGACATTGCCGGCGGCGCCGGTGCCGGCGTCGGCCTGACTGGCGATCTGCGTGCCCGACCCGCTCCCCCGACCATCGATGACGATGTCGCGAGCAGTCACGTTCACCATGCCGGCGTTCCCGGAAGTCGTGGTCTTGGAGACGATAGCTCCGCCGTCGACGACCCACAGCGTGTTGCCGGCGGCGACTACAACGTTGCCGGCCGCACTGTTTCCGCTCAGGGTCTCACTCGATATTGCGCCGCCGTCGATCATCACATTGCCGGCAGCGACCAGGACGTCTCCCGCTGCAGTGGCAATGTTGGTCCGGAAAGTCCGAAAGCCGCCGTTGACTATGTCGAGGTCGCCGGACACCTCCGGCAGCGGCCCGGTCAGGCGCACTTCCCGCGCACCGGGGCCGGCCGCGACCACCCGGATATCGCTGCCGCCGGCCTCCACCCGCGCGTTTTCGATCCGGATATCGCCCGCCACGATGCTGATCGGCTGACCGGTCGCTGACGTCCTCGTCCGCAGGTACGCGCCGTCCCCGATCGCGATCGCCGCGCGGGCGGTGCCGAGAAACCCGAACGCTTCCGGCGCCGCGCTCGACAGCGTGCTCACTGCTTTGGGGTCGGCGTGGAAGTTGCCGTCCGGAAACTTGAGGTAGTCGGCGGTGCTGACGTGGAAGCCGGCGGGCACGTCGATCCGCGCCCCCTGGCCAAAGACCACGCCCGCCGGGTTGACGAAGAAGAAGTTGGGCGCCGCATTGGCCGAGTCGAGCCGGATGAGCCCGTTGATCTGCGATGGGGCGCCGCCGGTGACGCGGCTCACGACGTTGGCGAGCGCGGGGGTCGTGGTGACGAACGTGGCGGACTCCGCGTTGCCGACGTTGAACACCTGAAAGCTGTGAAACAGATTGCTGCCGGCAAGGCGGCCCAGCGTTTCGTTGATCAGGAAGTTCGGTCCGGCCAACGCGACGACAGGCCCCCCCAGCGTGCCGTCGGTGCGAATCTGGGCTTGCGTAGCCGTGACCATGCTGCAAGCGAGCGGTATCGCCAACAGCCACGCCGACAGGGCACCGCTCCGACTACCCGTCGGCCGCGAATCGGGTCTGTCTTCGCATCCTAGCTTCGACATGGAGTCTGGGTCCTGGCAGTGACGCCCGCCGCGCGATACGGAGGAACCCGTCCACCCAAACCTGGTGAACCTGCTGCGGGTACGGCGGGAAGCTCGAGCGCGGGAGGATCGATCCACAGCAGGTCGCCCGCGGCCGGCGGCCGGCCGCCGCGACCGGCCTGCGACAACGAGCTGCCGCCGACAATCGCGCAAGGGCTCCGCGCCAACCCGCCTGCATCGAGGTAGTCGACAGGCAGCGCGCTCAGGCTTCCGACGATGTCCAGCACCGGCGTCGAGATGCGGATCGTTCCGCTCACCCCCGTCGGCGCCGCCGCCTGGATCACGTTGAAGCCGAACACCCCGGGCGCGGGAGCATAGGGCGTCTCGCCTCCGATAAACACCGTGCCGCCGCTCGGCAGCAGCGTGCCCACCTCGATGTTCACGTTGCCGCCGCTGGCGTCCCTGGCGGCGGTGTTGGCCTGGATGAAGCCGGTCTGCATGATCAGGATCGGCGTGGCGATGCCGATGTCCCCGCCATTGCCGCGCTGGCCGGAAACCGACGTCGTGATCTGCGCGTTCTGCAGGACCATCAACCCGTTGCCGGCAACGGCGATGCTGCCCCCGTTGCCATCCGTGGCGCTGGTCGAGATGCCCGCCGCGCTCATCGTGAGCTGCGGGCCGAAGCTGACGGCAATGTTGCTGGCGGCCACGTTGCCGGACGACTCGGCCGTGATCTGTCCGCCATTCGTGAGCGTGATGGTGGGCGCCGTCACGCTGAGCGACGTCGGGGTGAGGCTCCCCGGATTCGCGACCGTCGCATCGTTGCGGATCGAGAACTGTGCCCCGTCGGACAGCGTGATTCCGTCGACGGCCTGGATGCTCACGGTGCCCGTCTGGCCCGATGACCCGCGCTCGGCGATGGCGCCGATGAAACCGTTGGTGTCGTTGGACAGCGTGCCGGCATTGACGCGAACCGATCCGGCGCGCCCCGCGGTGGAAGTGTTGGAACTGATGCCTCCCCGGTCGAGGAGCGACAGCGTGCCGACGGCCGTCACGTCGACGCTGCCCGCGTTGCCGGTGCCGGCATTGGCCTGACTGGCGATCCCCGTATCCGCCGGGCTGCCGCGGCCGTCGATGACGATGTTGTCGGCAGCGACCTTCACCGTGCCCGCCTGTCCGGACGTGAAGGTGCTGGAACTGATGACGCCCCCATCGATGATCGCGAGGGTGCCGGTGGCGGTGACGTTTACGCTGCCGGCGTTGCCCGTGCCGTCCAGCGCCCGGCTGGCAATCCCGGTGGCACTGTCGACGCCCCGGCGGTCGATGCTGATGTCGCCCGCCGTCACCGTGACCGAGCCCGCATTGCCCGACGAATCAGTATTGGAGGTGATCGCGCCCCCGCTCGCCACCGACAGCGTTCCGGCGGCCACCCTGACCGCGCCCGCCTGTCCGCGCGCCGACGTGCTCGTGTCGATGGCCCCGCCATTGAGCAGCGCCAGCTTGCCGGTGGCGGCGACGTCGACATTGCCCGCATTGCCGCTGCTTGCCCGGCTGGCCGAGCTGAAGATCCCGGTGGCCACGGCGCGTCCCTTGCCGTCGATCGTCAATGTGTCCGCGCTGACCTTGACCACGCCGGCGTTGCCCGCCGAGAACGTGTCCGAGAGGATCTGCCCGCCGCTCACGATCGCAAGCTCGCGCGTGACCGCGACGTCGACGGTGCCGGCGTTGCCGGTGCTGCCGTTGGCCGAACTCGAAATCCCGGTCAGGATCCTGCTCGCCTGACCGTCGATCACAAGGTCGCCGGCGGACACCTTGACGGTCCCGGCCTGTCCTGAGGTCAGCGTGCTGGTGATGATGCCGCCGCCGTCGACGATCGCCAGCTTGCCGGCGACGGTCACGTCCACGGTGCCGGCGTTGCCCGTCCCGTCCAGGGCGCTGCTGGATATCCCGGTGGCCGCCCCGCTGCCCATGGAATTGATCGTCATGTTCTCGGCGGAGACCTTGACGGTGCCCCCCTGTCCCGACGTGAGCGTGCTGGAACTGACGGCCCCGCCGTTGAGAAATTCCAGCGTTCCGCGCACGGTCACGTTGATGTTCCCGGCGTTGCCGGTCCCGTCCAGGGCGCTGCTGGATATTCCGGTGAACGCCCCGCTGCCCAGCGAATCGATGGTCATGCTGCCGGCCGAAACCGTGATCAGGCCGGCATTCCCCGAATCCAGCGTGTTGGAACCGATCACGCCTCCGCTGGTGATCGCCAGCGTCCCCGCCGCGACCTTGATCGTGCCCGCCGGACCCGCCGAGAAGGTGCCGGAATCGATGCTTCCGCCGTTCACCACCGACAGCGCGCCGCTGGCCGTCACGTCGATGTCGCCCGCACGGCCGCTGCTTTTGCTGGACGAGGACGTGAAGATGCCGGTGGGACTCGTGCTGTCCATTCCGTCGATGGTCAGGGTCGCCGCCGTGACCTTGACCACCCCCGCGTTGCCGGCAGCATAGGTCGTGGACAGGATCACTCCGCCTGCCAGCAGCGCCAGATCGCGCGTGACCGCCACGTCGATCGCGCCCGCGTTGCCGCTGCCGATGTTGGTCGAGCTCGAGATCCCGGTCAAACCCGCGTTCGCCCGACCGTCGATGACAAGGTCGCCGGCAATTACGGTGACCACGCCCGCCTTGCCCGACGATGTCGTGTCGGAACTGATGCTGCCGCCGCTCGCCACCGACAGTGTATTGGCGAAGACATCGAGTGCGCCCGCCTGTCCCGACGCGCGCGTGCCGGTGGAGATCGCTCCACCGTTCACGACGGTCAGCAGGCCGCTGGCAGCGACGGTGACCCTGCCGGCATCGCCGGTGCTGCCCCCGGCGGCCTCGCTGTTGATCCCGGTAAAGGCGGAGTTGCCCTGACGATCGATGAAAATGTCGGCGGCCCGGACGTCGACAGCGCCGGCCTTTCCCGAGGACGAGGTATCGGACAGGATCGCGCCGCCGTTCACGATGTCGAGCGCTCCGGTCACGGTCACGTCCACGCTGCCGGCATCGCCGGCACCGGTGATGGCCCGGCTGGTGATGCCCGTGACGCGCTTGCTTCCCTCGCCGTCGATCACGATGCCGCCCGCGATCACGGTGATCGCACCCGCATTGCCGGCGGATTCGGCATTGGATGCGATGACGGCGCCCCCGGTGATCGCGAGCGTTCCAGCGGTCACCTTGACCGCGCCACCCCGCCCGCTCGACGCCGTACCGGCAGCGATGAATCCGCGATTGGCGACCGACAGGACGCCGGTTGTCGTGACGGCGATCCCACCGGCATCGCCGCTGCCGGCGCCGGTGGACGTGCTGAATATCCCGGTGGGCAGCGCTCCGGTTCCGTCGATCGTCAACGTGCCGGCGGTGACGTTGACCGCGCCCGCATCCCCGGCTGAAATCGTGTTGGAGAGAATCTCGGCACCACGCACGAGCTTGATGCCCCCCGTTGCCGCCACCTCGATCGCGCCACCGTTGCCCGTCCCACCGCCTGCCGAACTGGAAATCCCCGTCAAGCCGGCGCTCGCTTGACCATCGATGACAAGGTCGCCGGTCACCACTTTGATCGTGCCGGCGTTACCCGCCGAGAAGGTGTCCGACTGGATCGTGCCACCGTTCGCGATCGAGAGTTGTCGAGTCGCGGTCACGTCTACGCGACCGGCATCGCCGGTGCCGGCGGTGGCGCGGCTGGTGATGCCGGTCAGGTGTCCGGTTCCCCCACCGTCGATGCCAATGTCGCGCGCGGTCACCGTCACCCGGCCCGCGCCTCCGGACGTTTCCGTATTGGATTGGATCACCCCGCCATCGCCGATCGCCAGGGTGCCGACCACCACCACGTCGACCGTGCCGGCGTCCCCAGTGCTTCCTTCGCGTGCCGAGCTCGATATCGCGGATGATCCGCTGATGACCATCCGGCCTGCGGTCACCTTGATCGCTCCGCCGCGCCCGGCCGAGAACGTGTCGGCGAGGATCCCTGCCCCGTTCACGATCGTCAGCGTTGCCGCAGCGTTGACGGTCACGTTGCCGGCATTGCCTGACGCCGGCTCCACTGCCACGCTGGCCACGCCGGTGAGCTCGGTGCCAGCGCCGTCGATCAGCACGTTGCCGGCGGCCACCACAATGTCACCGGCGTGGGTGGCGCCGCCCGGCGCAGAGAGCAGGTAGCCCCCAGCGCGGATGTCGAGATTGCCATGGGCGTCGGGCAGCGGTCCGCTCAGGGCGACCTCCTGCGGACTCGGGCCGACCGCAGTCACCCGAATGTCACCGCCAGCGGTTGTCACACCACCGCCATCGATCTCGACGTCGCCGGCGACGATGCTGATCGGTTGATCCGTCCCCGCTGATGGCGTCTGCAGCGCCGCGCCGTCCTTGACCGTGATCGCAGCACGCGTGGTGCCGAGAAACCCGAACGCCTCCGGCGCCGCGCTCGACAGCGTGCTCACCGCCTTGGGATCGGCATAGAAGTTGCCATCCGGAAACTTGAGGTAATTGGCGGTGCTCACGTGGAAGCCGGCGGGCACGTCGATCTTCGCTCCGTTGCCGAAGACCACGCCCGCCGGGTTGATGAAGAAGAAGTTGGGCGCCGCATTGGCGGCGTCGAGTTTGACGAGCCCATTGATCTGCGATGCCGTCCCGCCGGTGACTCGGCTGATGACGTTGGCGAGCGCCGGTGTCGTGGTCACGAACGTGGCCGACTCCGCGCTGCCGACGTCGAACACCTGAAAACTGTGGAACAGGTTGCTGCCCGCCAACCGGCCCAGTGCCTCGTTGATCAGGAAATTTGGCCCAACCAGCGCCACGGCAGGGCCACCCAGCGTGCCGTCGGTGCGGATCTGGGCTTGCGTAGCCGTGACCAGCGTGCAGGCGAGCGGTATCGCCAACACCCACGCCGACAGGACGCCGCTTCGTCCACCGGTCGGCCTCGAATCGAGTCTGTGTTCGCGCCCTAGCTCCAGCATGGTGTCCATTGGGTCCTGGCGTTGGTGCCCGCCGCGCGATACGGAGGAACCCATGTACCCGAACCGGGTGAGCCTGCTGCGGGTATTGCGGGAAACTCGAGCACGGGATCGATCCACAGCAAGTCGCCTGCCGCGGGTGGCAGACCGCCACGGCCCGCTTGCGACAACGAACTGCCGCCCACGATCGCACACGGACTGCGGCCCAAGCCGCCGGTGTCGAGATACCCGGACGGCAGTGCGCTCAAGCTCCCGGTGATGTCCAGCACCGGCGTGGCGATCCGGATCGTCCCGCTCACCCCGGTCGGCGCCGCGGCCTGGATCACGTTGAACCCGAACACGCCCGGAGCGAACGCGTAGGGCGTCGACCCGCCGACGAACAGCGTCCCGCCGCTCGGCAGCAGCGTGCCGACCTCGATGTTCACATTGCCGCCGCTTGCGTTCGCGGCCGCGGTGTTGGCCTGGATGAAGCCGGTCTGCATCACCAGGATGGGCGCCTCTACGCTGATGTCGCCGCCATTGCCCTGCGTGCCCGCGACCGACGTCGTGATCTGCCCGTTCTGCAGGACCAGCACACCGGTGCCGGTGACCGCGATGCTGCCGCCGTTGCCATCATTCGCACTCGTCGAAATGCGCGCATTGCTCACTGTCAGTTGCGGTCCGAAGTTGACGTGGATACCGCTCGCTGGGACGTTGCCGGACGAGGCGGCAGTGATTTGCCCGTCGCTCGCCAGCGTGATGTTCGGCGCGGTCACGGTGAGCAAGGTCGGGGAGAGATTCCCGGGATTCGCGGCCGTCGCGTTGTTCTGGATCGAGAATGTCGCGCCATTCGACAGTGCAATTTCCGTCCGGGCCTCGATGGTAACGGTTCCGGTCTGCCCCGACGACCCTGCGGCTGCCGCGGCACCGATAAAGCCGTTGCTGTCGGCCGCGATGCCACCTGCGTTCACTCGAACCGATCCCGCGCGACCCGATGCGAATGTGCTGGAGCTGATGCTCCCGCCGTTGAGGATCGAAAGACCGCCCTCTGCCGTCACGTCGATGCCGCCGGCGTCACCGCGGCTCCCGGAAGCCGCTTGACTGGTAATCCCGGTGGAAAACGTGCTGTCGCGCCGGTCGATCGACAGATCGCCTGCGGTAACCTTGATCGTCCCCGCGCGTCCTGCCGACGCCGTGCTGGTATCGATGCGGCCCCCGTTGACGATCGACAGGGCCCCGGCGGTCGTGACTGCGATACCCCCGGCATTCCCGCTGCTGGTCTCGTCGGCGCCGCTGAAAATCCCGGTGGGAAACGCACTGCCGTTGCCGTCGATGGTCAACGTGCCCGCGCTGACCTTGACTCCGCCGGCATCCCCGGCCGACCGATCCAGCGTATCGGACACGATCTGTCCGCCACGCAGGAGCGTGAGGTCACGCGCGACCGCCACCTCGACCGTTCCGGCGTTGCCCGTGCCGGCGCGGCCGTCGGTCAGGCTGGTGGCCACACTGGATATCCCGGTCCCCTTCGTGCTTCCCTGCCCATCGATGATCAGGTCGCGGGCCGTGACCTTGACCTTGCCGCCCTGCCCGGAGGCCAGCGTGCTGGAACTGATGATCCCTCCGTTGACGATTGTGAGCGTCCCGCTCGCGGTGACGTCGACGCTGCCGGCATTGCCGCTGCCCCGTTCCGTCCGGCTGGCGATGCCGGTCGCATCGTTGCTGCCCTGGCCATCGAGGGTGATGTCGCCGCCCGCCACCGTCACCGCCCCCGCATTGCCTGAGGACTCGGTGCTGGAATCGATGCTGCCGCCGCTGGCCAGCGAAAGCCGGCCGGCGGATATCTGCACCGCCCCCGAATTGCCCGAGGTGCCCGTCGCGGTGCTGATCCGTCCCCCGTTGATGATCGACAGCGTGCCGCTGGCGGTGACGTCGACGCTGCCCGCGTTGCCGGTGCCGCCGGTGGCCTGACTGAAGATTCCGGTGGCCTCGTTCGCACTCCCCTGGCCGTCGATGACCATGTCGCGCGCGGCGACCGACACCGTGCCGCCCTCCCCCGCGGACGACGTGCCGGACTGGATCTGACCGCCGCTCCCGATCAGCAGCGTGCCGGCGGAGACCTTCACGCTCCCCGCGTTCCCCGACGTCCGCGTGCTGGCGGTCATTCTTCCGCCGTTGACGATCGACAGCGTGCCCTGGGTCGTCACGTCGATGCTGCCGCCGCGACCGGATCCGGCGACGGCATCGCTGGAGATGCCGGTGAAACTCCCGGCGCCGCTGGAATCGATGACAAGCGCGCCCGCCAGCACCCTCACCGTTCCCGCATGCCCGGAAGCATAAGTGGCGGCGGCAATCGCGCCGCCGTTGACGATCGACAGAGTCTCGCTGACGGTCAGGTCGACGCTTCCCGCGTTGCCCGTCGATCCTTCGTTGGCCTGACTGGATATCGCCGCGCCGCCGTCCGTGCTGCCGGCGGCCCCGACGGCGACGCTGCCCGCGGACACCTTGACGGTGCCGGCATTGCCCGACCCGAAAGTGCCGGAAGAAATCTGTCCGGCGTCGACGATCGACAGCGTGCCGCGGACCGTCAAGTCGACTTTGCCGGCGTTGCCGGCGTCGACGGCGTCACTGGATATTCCCGTGAACCCCCCGCTGCCCCCGGAATCGACGGTGAGCGTGTCCGCCTTCACCGTGACCGTTCCCGCGCGCCCCGAGCTGTAGGAATCGGAAACGATCGCTCCGCCATTGATCAACGCAAGCGTTCCCGTCGCGTTGATCGTGACGTTGCCGGCGTCGCCTCTCGCCGGGTCCGACGTCTGGCTGCCCACCACGGTGAACGCATCGTCGTTTCCGCCGCCGTCGATCAGCACCGTGCCGGCGGACACCAGGACATCGCCTGCCTTGGCGGCGCCCGCCGGTATCGACAGCACGAAGCCCCCGCGGCGCACGCGGAGCTCGCCGAAGGCGCCCGGCAGCGGGCCCGAGAGGCCGATGTCGCGCGCACCGGAACCGACCGCGATCGCCCGGATGTCGCTGCCGGCGGTCTGCACCTGCGCGTTGTCGATGTCGATATCGCCGGCCACGATGCCGATGGGTTGATCGCCCCCGGCTGAGGGGGTCTGCAGGCGGGCGCCGTCCTTGATCGTGATCGCCGCGCGCGTGGTGCCGAGAAACCCGAACGCCTCCGGCGCCGCGCTCGACAGCGCGCTCACGGCATTCGGATCGGCATAGAAGTTGCCGTCCGGAAACTTGACGTAGTTGGCCGTGCTGACGTGAAAACCGGCGGGGACATTGATCTGCGCGCCCTTGCCAAAGACGATGCCCGCGGGGTTGATGAAGACGAAGTTGGGGGCCGCATTGGTCGACGTCAGGCGGACGAGCCCGTTGATCTGCGACTGGCTCCCCCCGGTCACGCGGCTGATCACGTTGGCGAGGCCCGGTGTCGTGGTGACGAACGTGGCCGACTCCTTGGTGCCGACGTTGAAGACCTGAAAACTGTGGAACAGGTTGCTGCCCGCCAGGCGGCCCAGCGCTTCGCCGATCAGGAAGCTCGGTCCGGACAGCGCGACGGAAGGGCCGCCCAGCGTGCCGTCGGTGCGAATCTGGGCCTCGGTCGCCACGGCGAACGCACCCGCGAGCGCCAGCGCCACCGATCGGCGCCCTGCGCTCGGCCACCGGCGGGAAGACGCGTTGCCGGCCATCGCAGGAGTCGTCAAACCGCGCCGACGGCCTGATGCCTGTCGTTCGGGTGCGTCATAGCCAGTTGCCGATCAGGACGAAGGGAGCCCAATAGAACGGCTGCGCAAACTCCTTGGTATTCATGATCTGCAACTGCGCCTCGCGCAGGGCCTGCACTTTGGAGAGCTGCCCCGCGCGCAATCCGTTGTAGAAACTCTCCATCACCGTCCTCGCGGCGCGGTCGTCGACCGGCCACAGGGTACCCAGCACGCTCTTCGCACGCGCCTTGATCGCGGCGCCGGAGATGCCCAGCGGTGAACGGTCGTCGCCTTCCGCGGTCTCGCAGGCCGACAGGCTCAGGAGTTCGACCGGGTTGTTCTGGAACTTCTCGGAACGCAGCACGGATTGCAGGCCGTCGAGGGTGAGAAAGTCATCGTAGGCCATGATGTAACTGGTGCTCGCCGTGCCCCCGAACACACCGTGCGAGGCAATGTGGACGATCTGATAGGTCCCGGTGCCGGCCTCGCTGCGGAAATTTTCCACGGTGAAAGTTTCGTTGAGCAGCGACTTGCTGTTCAGAATGCCACCGACGGCGTCGACTTCGTCCTTGACGCTCGGCAGCGCGAGTGCTTCGCGCAGCGCCGCGTTCCGCTGCTGCGAGTTCTCGCTCGCGGAAGGCAACCCGCGAGCGAGCCGCGCACGCGGCGAACGCACCGACCGGTTATCCGCCGGCTTGGCCGTGGCGGGCGCTTCCTCGACGGTGCCGATGATCTGCCTGACGGTCGCGTCGTCCAGCTTGGCCACGATCGGACCGGGCTCCGACATCCCCGCCACCAGCGACTCGATGCGACGTTTGCCCGGCGGGCTGCTGTTCGTCATCGACATGCCGATGACGGTGCCAGTGGCGTATTTCTCGAGGACGAATTGCCGTCCGTCGTGGAGCGCGTCGATCGGAATCAGGCGCAGGACGCCGTCCGGCACGAATATCAGCGTATCGGTCGCGTTCTCGGCAAGGACGGCCTCGAAGGGCTTGAGCAGCCAGCTGTACAGCCATGCGGCCGGCTCGAGGTAATTCGCGCCACCGTTGCGCAGGACCTCGGCAAAGGTGCGGGTGGTGGACTGCACGGTGGCGGCGCTCACCTTGACGCTCCGACGCACGAGGCCGGACTCGGTCTCGAGCAGCAGCTCGATCCGGTCGGGGAGAAGAATCGGGTAGAGCACCGCCGTTCGCGGTGGAAGCTTCTGGTCCCGGGCGTGATGCGTCGATTCGACCGCGCACCGGTCGCCGAGAAAATCCTGCATCTCGGTTTGCTTGATCAACTCGACGATGGCGACCGTACGGCGCAAGCGCGCGTCCTGCAGATCACTGCCCGGCTGATCGGCCGCCTGCAGCAGGAGGTCGACGAGCCCCAGGTAGATCGGCCCGAGTGTCGATTGAAACGACGACCGGCCATCCTCGTAATCGATGGGAATGTCCTGCCGCACGGCTTCGATCTGATCGACCGCGCGCTCATAGGCGGCCAGCGCGAGATCGTCCTGCCTGGCCGCACGCAACAGGCGTCCCTGGCGCCATTCCAGACTGATCACCAGGTCGGCGACGCTGTTGGGAGCCAGCGCATGGCCCGCGCCAAGCGCCTCACGCGTGAGGTACAAGGCATCGTCGGCGCGACCCTGATCCTCGTACAGCTGGGCCAGGGCATCGAGGGTTTCCACCAGGGCGCGCCTGTTGCCGGCGGCGGTGAGCAAGCGGCGGGCCTGGTTGAGGCTCACGTAAGCGACCGGCAGTCCCTCGGGGCCAAGCTTGCGCGCCTGGATGCCGAGGTTCAGATAGAGGCGCGCCTTGGCCGGAGAATCGGGCAACTTGACGATCGAGGGAAGCAGCGATTCGAGTCGTGCGAGCCGCTCCGTTTCTGGAGCGAGCCGCACCAGGTTGACGTCGATCACCAATCTGATCTCCGGCTCGTCCGCCGCCAGGGTCCGCGCTTCCAGGTAGTAGCGTTCGGCCTCCTTCTGGCGCTTGCGCAGTGCGGCGAGGTTGCCGAGGTCGCCGGCAAAACGGGCACGCGCGGCGCCCGCCGAGAGATCGTACGCCTGCCGCAGCTGGACCTCCGCTTCGTCATAGCGGCGCGCCTGAACGAGCGCCGCACCGAGCTCGCCCGCGGACCGGGCCTTTTCGACCGGCGTGATCGCAGCGCGGCGCGCCGCTTCCAGGCTTTCCAGCGCAAGCGTGAGATTGCCTTTCGCGCGCTGCGCCGTGCCCTCGGCGAGCGCGGTGCTCCACGCCGGGTTGCCCTCGGCGAACGCGGACGGGCAGCCGATCAGCAGCGCGACCACGACCACGGCAACACGACTTGCGCGCAGGCCGCCGCATCGAGGGCGACGCCCTGCTTCCCCAGCGAGAACCGGATGGCGGGCATTGCTTGCACTACGCATGTTCATGCCGTTGGGCACCTCTTCGGCGCCGCCTGAGGGAGAGATGCACGCGGACCGATCGCTCGCCAGCCAGGCCACGTCGCACATTTTTCGAGACAACCGGTCGCCCACCACGACGATGTATTATGCCCGCAAGTCACGGGCAATCCGGCAACGGAACACCAGAGCATTGCCAACGGCAGGTATGCTACGCCATTCCCCAAACGATCGGATGACCGCTGCGTTGTCGACCCTGCGCCTGCTGCCCGCGGCGGCGGTCGTCGCCGTGTTGCTGACCGCCGCCCATGCATTCGCGGCGGATGTCGTCGATCCGCTCAACAAACGTGAACCGGCGCGACCTGGCTTTCTTCCGGCTGCTCCGACCGAGCCGTTCGTCCTGCCGCCCGTCGAGCGCAGGCCGCTGCCGCCGGACGCGACCGGGCAGGACCGGAAGTTCGTCGAGCAGATCGTCTTTCGCGACAACACGGCGATTCCGACGTCCGAGCTCGACGCGATCGCGGCACCGTACCGGGGGCGCCTCGTCGGCGCCGCCGAGGTCGAGGAACTGCGCCAGGCCCTGACGCGTCACTACATCGAGCAGGGCTACATCAATTCGGGCGCGTTGCTGGATCCCGACGCGCCGGAGCGCACCCTCGCCTTCCGCATCGTCGAAGGCAGGATCAGCGCGGTCCGGCTGCGCGGGATGGACAGTCTCGACGATGCCTACGTCGCCGACCGCCTGCTCCGTGCCGGCGACGGCCCCGCCAACATCGACGCACTGCGCGAACGCTTCCAGATGCTGTTGAGCGACCCGCTCATCGGGCGCATGAACGCGCGCCTGCTGCCCGGCGACCGTCCCGGTGAGGCCATCCTCGACATCGACGTCGTGCGCGCCCGCCCCTACCAGGTGATCGCGTACTACAACAATTACCACTCGCCGGCCATTGGCTCCGAATTCGCCGGGATCGCGGGATCGGTGACCAACCTCACGGGTCGCGGCGACCGGCTCGACGTTTCGTACCAGGATTCGGTCGAATCGCCGGCGGGCGGATGGGGCAGCGTCGCGTGGAGCGTGCCGCTCAACTTTTCCGGGACCAGCTTCAACGTGCAGGCGCAGCACATCAAGTCCGCCGTGGTCGAATATCCGCTCGACAGCCTCAACATCAGGAGCACGCTCGACATCGTCGACGTCGGTCTGTCGCAGATTGTCTTTGAAACCTTGCGCCAGCGGTTTGCTGTCGGCGTCAATGGCATCTATCGGCAGAACAGCACGACGCTCTTGGGCGAGCCCTTTTCCTTCGTCCCTTCCGAGCCCGACGGCACGACCAAGGCCACGACGTTGCGCCTGTGGCAGGAGTACGCGTACCGCCTCGAGAATCAGGTCCTGGCGCTGCGCTCGACGTTCAGCTTCGTGCACGACAACCTGCAGACCATCGAAGGCGCGCCCCCGGCGCCGCATCCCGACACCAACTACTGGTATTGGCTGGGGCAGGCGCAGTACGCGCGGCAGGTGCTGGACAACGGCGCGCAGGTGGTGCTGCGCGGCACCCTGCAAACCACCGGCGACCGCCTGCTCCCGCTCGACCTGATACCGGTCGGCGGCGTGTACACGGTCCGCGGCTATCGCGAAAACCAGATCGTCCGCGACACGGGCGGCGTGGTCAACGCCGAGTTTCACTATCCGTTGCTGCAGCAACCCCGGCATGGCGTCGGGGTCTCGCTGATCCCGTTCTTCGACTGGGGCAAGGGCAAGAACCAGGGCGAGTCGGGGACCATCCTGTCGTCGTACGGACTGGGGGCGCGCGTGAACTGGAACGGCCTGCAGATCGACGTGTCGAAAGCCTGGCGCCTCATCCATCCCGCGATCCTCGACAGCCTGCACGGCAACGCGCAGGATCGCGGCATCAATTTCCAGGTCACCTACACGTTCTTCGGGTTCTGACCCAACCGTTCGATCGGCGAGGCGCCGGCCTCACGCTGTCGGCAGCGCCATCGTATCCCCGGCCGCAACGCCGTCGCGCAGCAACGCGAATCGCGGCTTTCAGCTCGGGAAACCGCCTCGCTTTCGAACGGACTTCACCCCCGGCTGTCGTCGAGCGCGTAGTCCCCCGGCCCGTACGCGACCAGCATCAGCAGGCCGCCCATGACGGACACATTCTTCATGAACATCAGCTGCTGCAACATGGCCTGATCGGGCGGCGCGGCCCAGAAGCCGTGAAACACCAGCGTCGCCAGGCCCGTGAACAGGAATACCACCAGCGCGATCGGGCGCGTCTTCCATCCGAGCACGATCGCCGCCCCGCCACCCAGCTCGATGAGGATCGTCAGCACCAGCAGCACCTTGGCGGCCGGCAGGCCCGCGCCGATCATCAACGCGGTGGTGTCCGTGAAGCCCGGGATCTTGCCAATGCCCGAGAGGACGAACATCAGCGCGAGCATGATGCGACCGGCCAGCGCCGCGACATTTCTGGTTTGCTTCATTGCAGTCTCCCGGTGTGATTGACGCCTGGCCCCGACCCGCCCCAGGGGCGCTATTGCATCGCCTGCAGCATCGCCGCCATTTTCTGATGGATGAGGTTGACGCCCTTGAGCGGGCGCAGCATCACCTTGAATTCGACAATCCTTCCCTCGTCGTCCCACTTGATCATGTCCACGCCATTCACGGTGATGCCCTCGATCTCCACGAGGAACTCCAGAACGGCATCACGCTCGCCGACGATCTCGCGCACATAACGGAACGACTGGTTGAAGAAAACGCCGAATGCCGCCGCCAGGTATCGCTGGGTGATGGCCTTCCCGACTTGCGGCGCGTGCACGATCGGCGAATGGAAAGTGGCGTTGTCGGCCAGAATCCGGCCCAGGCCGCGGACATCCTGATTTGCCACCAGCTGGTGCCACGCGGCGATTGTGTCGATGGTCATCCCGTTGCTCCCTGAATCATGGCGCGGCCGTACACCCCGCACCGGCAGTGGCCCAATCGAGCGCGGGGTCAGGGCTCGACGAGCGAGCGAAACATGACGTGAGCATCGACGAAGCCCCTGTCCGGATCACGAAAGACACCCGGCAGTGTACCCACAATCGTGAATCCCAGTTGCTGCCAAAGACGGATCGCCGGCTCATTGGTGGAGACGACGAAGTTGAACTGCATCGCTCGAAACCCAAGCCTGCGCGCCTCGCCGAGACAGTGCTCGCCCATGCCGCGCCCGACGCCCTGCCCGCGGGCGCCCGGTGCGACCATGAACGCCGCGTTGGCCACGTGCGCGCCCAGCCCGGGCTGATTGGGCTTGACGATGTACGTACCGACGATGCTCCCGCCGCTTTCCGCGACATAGCACCGCGCGGCAGGATGCAGCCAGTATGCGAGCGCTTCCTCCCGCGGCGTGTCCGGAGCGAAGACATAAGTGTCGCCGCGCGCCACGACCGCATGAAAGATGTCCCAGATGGCGCTGCCATCCGCAGCGGTCGCCTGGCGTACGTTCATCAACTCGAGGCCGCGGCGTGCTGCTCGAGCCCGTTACTCCGCCGCATAGGACCACGTGGATCGAATGAGCCCGTTGACCACCTCGTAGACGACCGCCACCTCGAACGGCTGCTCGCGCACACCCGAGATGCGCTCATGATCGACGACTTTGCTGCCGAGAACCATGCGGTTCAGGAGTTCTGCGTGCAGGCCCTCGTGGCTGAAGCGCTGGGTTGCGTAGAACGCGGCCAAGGCCTTTTTCCCGGCGATGGCGGGCTCGATGGCGGGCGGCCGATAGGCCCGGATATCTTCGCTGTACACGGCAAGAAAGCGCTCCAGGTCACGGGCGTTGTAGGCCTCGAACTGGCGCTGAACGGCGCCTTCGGCGTCGGCAGAAGTGGTCTTGTCGTTCACCTCGATCCTCCGTTACACCTTCGCCATGCTGTGCCACCCGATGCGGCATTCCTGGCAGAGCCCGTCGGCAAACCGTCCGGGTCGGATGCCGGGTCAGGCCGCTCGACGGCCGCTGGATCGGAGCCGTCCTTCCGCGGACTGCCGCTCACCCGTCGCGGCAGTCAGTGTTCCGGCCTTGCCGAGCCCGAATGCAGGCATGTTGACGTAGACACTTTCATACCCGCCGTTCGATATCGCGTAGGTCTCGTGCCAGACGCCGACGTCGCCGCTCGAACCGACCGATTGATTGAACGCCTTCCATGCCGGCAGATGCATCGCGTCCCGGTTCCTGGAGTAGGACAGCAGTTGCTCCAGCGTCCGCCAGTATTGAACGAGGATCGTGGTTCGACCGAACCACATTTCACCACCGAGCATCCCGAGTTCCGGGCGCGCCTCGAGTTCGGCCAGCATGCGCGGCATTGCCTGCGCGACGGGCCACCACTGGTGAACCTTCCACGGCTTGTTGATGCGCATGCCGATGAGGAAAACGACGAACGGTCCTTCCATCGTGGCGCTGAGGCGTTCGCGGCGAATCATCGTTGCTGGCGTCCTGGGGGGCGAGTCTTTGGCCCGGATATCGGCCATCACCCCGGGATATCCAGACCCCGCTGCCGATAGGTGAGCTGCCATTCTGCCAGATCGGACAGCATCAGGCGCGCGGCCGATTCGGCCAGGGAAGCCGACAGCGCGAAGCCCGGCGCCGGGTCGGAGTGATACGCCTCGCTCAACTGCTGCAGCTCGGCCGCTGCCTTTAGCGAACGATTCGCGGCGCCGCCGAAATCCCCGTGCACGCGGATGCCGTAGATCGCGCCGCCGAGGGCCGGCAGCGCCGCGGTGATGGCCGTGAACAAGGGCGCACGGGCGACCGTCCAGGCGTGGGCGATGAAATATCCGCCGAGGAAAACCACGCAGGCGGCGATCGTCGTGATGAACAGCGCGTTGCCGAAGCGATGCAAACGGTGCTCGAGCAGATGCATCCGGTGCGCCGTCGCGCGGTGGTAGTCGATCTGCGGCCGCAGCTCCTGCGCCGCGACGAGGCCGTTCAGGCGCTCGCGATAGGTCTTGTCTACGCTTCCGGAAGGGCACCCCATCTGCCGCCACATCGATTCCGCATACCAATCCGGCCAGCGCAGCGTCTGCGCGGTCATTCCTTTCTGCCGTTCGGCGGCCCGGGCGAGTCCGAAGCGCTTGAGGCTGCGCATGGGGCGCAGGCATTCGGCGAGGTAACGATAGTCGAGCCACCGCCGGTGCCACTGTTGCGCTCGACCGACGTGGGTGTTCAAGACGAGCAGGCCGATGACCGCGAGCTCGCCGACGATGAACCAGAACTTGGCGGCGGGCCAGATCAGCCCGGACAGCGCCAGGAGGACCGCCACGGCGGCCAGCACGAAGTTCAGCACGTGACCGCTGCGGAATACCTGCGCGAAGTGATTGGCGAGGTTGTCGCTCCACGCATACGCGGCCTGCAGCTCCTCCGTCGATGCGGAGTCCTTGACGCCCATGTCCGCCAGCGCGGCGCGAAACGGCGCCCAGTCCTGCGCGGTCGCCTGCGCATAGGGCCGCACCCGGAAGGTGGATGTGCCCAGGCGCCGCACGCCCGCGAGTGCGAGCATCAGCGGGTACTCGAAGCGCAGCCGGAGTCGTCGCTGCGTCTCGCCGTAGTATTGCTCGATGCACGCGCGCTCGGTGCGGTCGTCGTCCGGCAGCAGAAGCTTCCCCAGCAATTTCCCGACGACGCCATCGTCGCACGGCACGAACGGGTGGTCGCCGATGGCGTGATGCGCGACCCGCCGCCGCTCGAAGCCGGACCAGATGATGCGCGGCGCAACGTCGGCGCCCGGATGCACGTGGATCACGGGGATCCCGCGCTCCAGCGCCATCGCCACGACCGCCGCCGTCCCTCCCGGTCCCTGGCCTTCCGCGCCATCCCACACCGCGATCAGGAGGTCCGAGTGCGCGACCAGCGCGCGGCCGACCATCTCGTACCCGCGGTCAGTCCATTCGCGGCTGCCGGGCAGTTCGAAGATGCGCTCGGCGCTGTCGAGAAAGGCGGCGTAGCGCGAGCGCGACTCGGCAGCAGCGAAATCGTCGGCATAGATGTCGCGCGGGAACGGCAGCACTGCGTGCAGCGCGTAGCCGCGCGTTTGCGCAATGGCGGCGACATGCCGGTCGCTGCCTTCGGCGAGCCCCGACAGCAGGCGCAACTCGGCCGGCGCGTCGGTGAAACAGTGGTGCTCGTCGGCGACGAGCGCGGCGGTCGCGCTCGCGATCGTCGCCAACAGCCGGTCGAGGACCGGCGTCGCGCGGTCGAGCTCGGCCTGGCTTACGCGGTTGAGGCGGTGGCCGGTGACGCCGACGTTGAGGCAGCAGCGGGGCCGCGGCGGCGCCATCAGGCGGCAGGCTTGCCCTGTTCCTCGGCGATCCGCTCGCGCAGCAGGACGGTGCTTTTCAGTTGCCGCATTGCCGGCGGCAGGCCGTCGACGAGCGCGGCCGCTTCCTTCAACGCGGCCGCTCTTTGCGGGCCTCCGGCAAGTGCGCTCGCGTACAGCGCCTGCGCCAGCTCGACGCGCTGGGTAAGGTCCTCCTGGCTGCGGGCGTAGAGCCCCCGGTGGAACTGCAGCGCGGGCGCGACGGCCTGCTGCGCTTCGGCGCGCCGATCGAGCCTGACGAGGATCATCGCCAGCAGCATCTGGTCCTTGGCGGCCTCGCGCTGGCGGTCGAGCGTGCGCTCGAGCAACGCGCCGTACGTCATCGCCTTGCGGGTGGACTTCTCGGCCTCCGGGTACTCGTTCAGGTTGTACTGGGCATCGGCGAGCGCGCGGTGCATGGCCGCAAGATTGAGGTTCCAGATGTATTCCTCGCGTCCGTCCGCCGGCTTGGCCACGCCGGCGGCCGGCATCACCGCCTGGACCATCCGGCTCACCGCCTGGTAGTCGCGCGCGGCAACGGGGACCACGATCTTCCAGCCGGTTTCGAACATCGCGAGGTTCGCGCGCTCCGCGCTGCCGGGCGGACGGCCGGCCGCTGCGATCTCCGCCAGGCGATGTACTTCCTTGAGCGATGCCTCCGCCAGCGCCTGGTTGCCCTGGTCCGCGTCGAGCTGGGCGCGAAACCCTGCCGGCCACATCTGGTTGACGGCGAAGTACGCAGACATCTTGGTGTTGCGTTCGATCGCACTCGCGGCGAGCATCTCGTCGCGGGCCTCCGGGACGCGTCCCAGGGCCCAGAGCAGGCCTGCGTTGCGCAGGTGATTCCCCGACAGGTTGCTCCAGGCGATGCCATTGCCCGGATCGAGCTTCAGGAAGCTCTCCCAATCGCGGGTGCCCGCATCGGCGAGCACCTGGGCCTTGCGCAATTGCAGACTGTCCGCTTCGATGTCCGCGAGGTTGCCCACCAGGATGCTGTGCGCGCGCAGCGCCCCCATGTGCGCGGGGCGTTTCTCCAGGATCTTCGCGGCCACCGCGGCCGCCTCTTCACCGTTGCGCTTGGCGTCCTCATTGCGGCCCAGGTTGCGCAGCGCCTCCATCTGCCAGGCCGTCGCCTCGGCGTAACCTGCCGCGGACGACAGGTCCTCGAGCTTGAGGCCGTCGATGTTCTTGAAGGCCTCGCGCGCCGACTCCAGCGTCTTGACCGCCGGTTCGCTTTGCAGGCCCCTCAACTGCGAGAAGCCGGCGTAGATCATCACGTTGCCGAAGGCGCGTCGCACCGGCACCGACGGAGAAGGGGTCGCCATCAATGGCACGAGCACCGCCGCGGCCCGGTCCGCCAGCTGCTGGGACTCGGCGTAGTTGTTGAGGCTGTCGGCAGTGCGCGCCTTGGCGGCCAATCCCAGCGCGAGCCCGATCGCGGTCGCCTCGGATGCGTCACCCTTCTGGCGCAACTCGCCGAGGACGGAAGTCGCCTCGGTGAGGACCTGCAGTCCCTCCTCCAGCCTGGACTGGGATCGCAGCGCCGCGCCGTAGCGAACCTGCGCCAGCGCGCGGTTGCGGTCCGTTTCGGCGGTGCGCAGCGGCGGCGGGAGCTGCTGGTAGTAGTCGATGGCGCGCTTGGCCAGCTCGGACACGATGTCCAGCCGGCCGATGGGCTCGAGTTCCAGGTAGAAATCGTCGAGCAGGTAGACGATCAGCTTTTCGGCCTCGCCGCGGGCGCTCTCGGCCAGCCGCTGGGTCTCCTGCGCTTTCAGCTCGGCTTCCTGCGCGCGTTTCGTGCTCACGAAACCGAAGATCGCACTCGCGGCAGCGCCGACGGCCAGCACCCCGCAAACCATGGCGATCTGCCGCGCGCGAACCAGCGCCTTTCGCGTCGCGCGTTCGCGCGCGCGTTGTGCGGCCAGCTTGCGCTCCGCCTCGTCGAGCGCCTCGCGCTCGAGCCGCAGGTCGCGGCTCGCCCGCACGACGCCGCACAGCACGTCGTGGGTGAGTTCCACGCGCCGCACGTCGAGCCGCTCCTCGATGCGCAGCAGCCGCCGGTCGACCAGCGTGGCGAGCGTCCCCGCAGGCGCGCCTGCCGCGGCGAATGCCTTCAGCACGCGCTCTTCGGCGAGACTTTCGCGAAAGCCCGACTCGGTGAGCAGGTTGTCTTCGATGACCTGGCGCACGCCGGGCGGCTGGTCAGAGAGCGCGCGCTCGTAGAACTCGGACAGGATCGTGTCGCGCGAGCCGGCCAGCAGATCGGCGGAGATCTCGGCGCGGCCCTGCGCGAGCCGCGCGTTGTTGAGTTCCCGGCAGATGAGGGAGAGCAGCGACGGCTCGACCTCGGCGTTGGCCAGCTCCGAGCCGCCGGCGGTGAAGCGGACGATGGCCGCCGCAACCTCCTCCGACACGAGCTTGCCGCCGGGCTTCAGCACCGCGCTCAACGCCTGCTGGCCGGTCATCCGGGCGAGCCGCATCCGGTTCTGCGTGATCGAGGGCATGATGCCCTTCACGCCTTCGAGGTGGGCGAGGTAGTCCTCGCGCAGCGCGATGAGAATGCGGTAGTCGGCGCGCGCGAAATCGAACTGCTCGACGCTCTCGTCGTCCTGTTCCAGCCGCGCTTCCAGCGCCCTGGGCGCGCGGTTCTCGACCAGGTCCGCCAGGTCCTCGAGAAACTGCGCGGCGCGCTGCCGGCCGAAATCGTCGCTCTGCGCGAGCGTGAAGATCTCCTCGAACTGGTCGAAGATCAGCAGCGGGATGAGGGGCTTGCCGGAGCCGTCGCGCAGGACGTCGTCGCGGTGGTGCAGGAACTCCCACAGCGACTCGCCGGCGACGGCGACGCCGGTCTGCGTCCACGCGCCCGCTGCCTGCGTCGCGCGGAAGATCGCCTCCTTGATCTGCTCGGCGGGCGTGGGCGTGCCGGGCGCGTAGTCGATCCGCACGTACACCGGACAATAACCCTCGGGCCGCAGCCGCGGGACGATGCCGGCGCGCAGGATCGACGTCTTGCCGAGGCCCGATTGGCCGAAGAGGATAGTGAGCAGCTTGCGCTGCACGCGGCGGCCGAGCTCGGCCACCTCCTCCTCGCGGCCGTAGAAATATTGCCGGGTCTCCTCGGTGAACGAGGCGAGACCGAGCCACGGGTGCTGGCTGTCGACGGCCGCGTCGGAAACCGCGGAGGCGGCAGCCGATCGCTTGCCGTCCGCGGCGGCACGCGCGTCCGGGGAGGTCTGCCCGTTACCCTCCATGCGGCTCACCGATGCGGACTCGACAGGGACTCATGAATGGCGAGCGGAAAGCAGATCCTGGATGCGGCGGACGAATGTCTCCGACGAATCGCCGCCGGGCAGCCGCGTGAAGTGCACGGCCTTGAATTTGTCCGGCACGTGCGCGTCGCCCTCGTCGGTGTCATCGATGCAGACCGGAAGGATGAACACGGCGCCGTCGGCGATGTTGCGGGCGCGGTCGATGGCGTAGCTCCACTCGCGGCGGAAATAGCCTTCGAGCCGGCGCTGCGTGGTCGCCGAAACGATCGGGATGAAGAACGAGCAGCGGGCGATGTTGCGCTGGATCTTGCGATCGTAGTCGTCGCCGCTTTCGAGGCGTTCGAGGTCGAACCAGGTCCTGACGCCGGCGCCGTCCAGGCCCGCCTTGAGCTTCTGCACGGCGGGCAGGTCCTCGCGCGCATAGCTGACGAAGACGGCGTTCTCCGGCATCTCGCGCTCGGGCGGCAGGAAGCGCTGCGGGCCTGCGCCGAGCGGGATCACCTCGGCGGGCTTGTGGCGCGCCATCCAGCGGCGGTGCAGCTCGTCGACGAACCCTTCCGCGCCGCTGTAGATGCGGGTGCGCAGGCTGACCTGCTGCAGGAACGTCATCAGCCGCTCGTCGCTGCCCGAGTGGTCGTCGGCGAGGACCTCGCCCACGTCGCGCGGATCCGACAGCCGCCGGCGCTTGGCCATGCGCAGGAAGAGGCGGACGAGCCAGTTCGAGAAATTGCACCCGATGAGCAGCAGGTGGTTGTATTCGAGCTCGTGGAAGAGCTTTTCCGGGGTCAGGTGCTCGCTCTGCAGCGCGCAGACGAATTCGAGCGTGTCCTCATCGGAGATCACGTACGTGGGCGATGCCGATACGCGCCCGAGCAGATGGTAGACGACCGGACGTTGCAGCTGCTCGCGCTCGGCCGGCAGATCCACGACGCGGTTGGGTGCGTACCCGATCACCTCGGTCGATTGCGCGCCGTGGAACCGCTCGGCATTGATCGCCTGTTCGAGGAACGAGTCGAAGGTCGTGGTGACGAAGAGGTCGAAATCGGTGATCTGGGCAAGCTGGCGCAGCGCCAGCGGCGGCGTGAAGGTCGCCTCGCGCAGGATCGTGCGCATGCGCGTGTACGTATCCTCGCGCCGGCCGTGCGACGAGAGAAACCAGCAGACAACGTCGTTCAGCGTATACGGCTGCGGCAGGAGCGTGGTGTCGACATTCAACCGGGCCGCGAGCTTCTCGGCAATCCAGTCGTAGAGGAGGCGCGGTCCGGTTTCCGTCTCGACCTTGAGCAGCTCCGGGCCGATGATCGGGATGACGCGGCGCTCCTCGATGAAGTTGAGGAGGTCGTCCCAGGCGTCGTCGTCCAGCCGGGATACGCGCTGCTGCATGGGCAGCACGGTGCTCATGGCAGCGACCTCGCGATCGGCGGAGCGGTCTTTACGGCCTTGATTGCCATCGACAGCAGGTCCCCTGGGTGGCCCTTCGACTGCGCTTGCCACCCATGAGCGGGGAACGCGAGCCCCACGCTGAATGACTCGCCACGCAGGTTGCGAAGCGCCGCCAAGATTAGGCTATTTCCCGCGTTTTGCAAACAACACTGGAGCCTGTCCCCATTTTCGGGCTGGACCGAGTGACATGAGGGTCAGACCCTGCTTCTCGGCAGGCATTCCCTCGATCCGGCGGTGGGGAACGAGCCACATGATCGCGACGAGGACGTAGATGCCGACGGCGATCCACGGATTCACGAACGAGAGCGCGATTCAATTGCCGAACAGCGCCTTCGGCAGCCACGTCCCGATCGCGGGAAACAGCGCCACGAGCAGCAGCGTGACGAGCTGCATGGCCACGAACGGCACGACGCCGCGATACATGTGGCTGTAGGTGAAGTCCGGCGGCGCGATGGCCCGCAGATAGAAGATCGACGGGGCCATCGGCGGCGTCAGGTACGACGTCTGGATGGCGATGCAGACGAGCACCGCGAACCAGACCGGGTCGATTCCGGCAAGCTTGACCAGCGGTGCAAAGATCGGGATGCAGATCAGCACGATCGAGATCCAGTCGAGCACGAAGCCCGCGGCAAAGATGATCGCGAGAAAGAACGTCACCAGCATTGCTGGAGACAGACCGAGCTCCACGACAATCGCGGCCAGCAGGCGGCCTCCGCCGGTCGCCGCGAACATGCCGGTGAACATCGTGCCGCCGAGGACGGTGAACATGATCATCGCCGTCACCTTGACGGTCTGCGCCAGCGATACCTGCAGCATCGACCACGAGCACTCGCGATAGCACAGCGCCAGGATCAGCGCGCCGAGCGCCCCGACCGCCGCCGCCTCGGTGGGCGACGCGACGCCCATCAGGATCGAGCCGAGGACGGCGGTGATCAGCAGCGCCGCCGGCACCAGCCCGCTCGCCGTGATCGCGAGCTTCCTGCGCAGGCTCGCGACGCGCGCCGTATTCGGCACCGGCGGGCCGTCCTCGGGCCGCAGCAGGCACCGTCCCAGGATGTAGATCAGGAACAAGGCCGTCATCACGAGGCCCGGCAGCATGATCCCGGCGAGCAGTTCGCCGACGGACAGTTGCGCGATGGACGCGTAGACGACGACCACGATCGACGGCGGGATGATCGTGCCGAGCGAACCGCCGGCGCAGATCGTCCCGGAAATGAGGCCGCGGTCGTACGAATAGGCGCGCATCGCCGGAATCGCCATCAGGCCGACGACGATCTCGACCGCGCCGACCACGCCGGCCGACGCCGCGAAGATCGCGCACATCACGATGGTGGCGAGTGCCAGCCCGCCGGGCAGCGGACCGAGCCAGATCTGGATGGCATCGAACAGCCGGCGGGCGATCCCGGAGCGCTCGAGGATCGCGCCCATCAGCACGAACAGCGGAATGGCGGCGAGCACGAAATTGGAACCCGCCTGCAGCACCGGCCCGAAGGACTGGATCGCGATGCGATCGCCGAACACGAAAAAGCCGAACGAAAACGCGGTGATGACGAGCGCGACGGAGACGTGGATGCCCAGGAAGACCAGGACCAGCAGCACCGGGAACATCCAGAGGGAAAGCCACTCCATTGCCATCGTCCCTTGGGGCGAGCCCGAGATCGGCGCGCCACGGTGCCGCGGTCAGATTTCGGTGGGAAGGAGGTCGTGCGACACGCGCCCGGTGGCGAGGAAGCGGATGCCCTCGACCAGGCTTTGCAGCGTGAATACGACGAGACCGAGCGCGATGGCGGCGTAGAACGGCCAGACCAGCGGCGCCCAGGGGCTCACTTCCTCGACGGCCCCGGTCAGGAACGCGGCGAACGCCTTGCGCGCCGCGATCCAGGAGATGAGCGCGAAGATCGGCGCGAACACGAACGCCAGCGCCACGCCGACGATGCGCGCCTGCCAGACCTGGGGCAGCCGGCTCGAGAGGAAATCGATGCGCACGTGGGCGTGGTGCTTCATCGCGTAGCCGGCGCCGACGTAGAACAGCCCGCCGTTGAGCATGTAGGACAGGTCGAACGCCCACAGCGACGGCCGGTTGACGACGTAGCGCATGAAGACCTCGCCGACCATCGCCACGACCAGCACGACCAGCATCGCGATCGCCACGCGTCCGCACCATTCGGACAGGGCGTCGATTGCACGGAAGAGCGGGATCATCGGTGCTCCGGTAGAGCGCGGCGGGAGGGGGCGCGCGGCCCCCGCCCGTGGTGCCCGCGGCGTCAGTCGCGAATCATGTAGACCGAGTTCTTCGACCACAGCGACTGGTAGCCGAGGTAGGACGCAAGCACCTTGTCCATCGTGTCGTCGCCCTTGGCCTTGCGCTCGGCGGCCGTCTTCTTCGCCCAGTTGGTGCCGAGCGTGCGGATGTCGTTCACCACCGACGGCGCGAGGACGATGATCTCGTTGCCGCTGGCGCGGTACAGATCGAGGGCCTTGGCGTCGGCGTACTGGAACTTCGGCAGCGCTTCGAGCGTGGTCAGCTTGGCGGCCGCCTCGACCTTGGCCTGCAGGTCCTTCGGCAGCTTGTCCCAGGTCTCCTGCTTCAGCACCACTTCCCAGACGAACGACGGCTGGTGGATGCCGGGCAGCACGATGTACTTGGCGACCTTGTGGAAGCCTTCGGACAGATTCGAGCCCGGCGTGGCCCATTCGATGGCATCGACGCCCTTGCGCTCCAGCAGCGTGTAGATCTCCGCCGGCGGCACCACGGTCGGCACCGCGCCGAGTTCCTTCAGCACCTCGGCGAAGGCACCGGACGTGCGGTACTTGAGGCCCTTGAAATCTTCCTTGGTCCGGATCGGCTTGTTCGAATGGGCGAGGATTTCCGACGACCCGACGCCGACGACCATCGTGTGCAGCTTCATCTTGTCGCGACGGAAGTCCTTCAGCATCTTCTCGCCGCCGCCCTCGTAGAGCCACGCCACCGTCGCCTCGGGCGACATGCCGCCCGGATAGTCGGCGAAGATCGCATTCGTCGGGTCCTGGTTGACGAGATAGGACGGCGTGGTGTGCCCGGCTTCCACGGTGCCGTCGATGACGGCTTCATAGACCTTGAACGCCGGCGCCAGCACGCCGGCGCCGTAGGGCTCGATCACGACCTTGCCGTCGGTCAGCAGCTTGACGTTCTCGGCGAATTTTTTCATGAAGGTCTCGTAGAAAAACGAGCCTTCCGGCACGGCGGCGGGCATCCGCCACTTGGTTTGGGCGTGGACCGCCGGCGCGGCGGCGAGCAGCGCGGCGCAGAATCCCAGGACGGCCAGTAACGATTTCTTCATTTCCCTCTCCACTGTTTTGCCGCGGGCCGAGGCCCTGCGGGCAGGTTTGTCTTCTGTGTTCAGCGGCACGGGCGCTGCCGGCGAGGCAACGCCCGCGCCACCGTCATGCCGCTTGCTTCAGACCGACGTCGGGCAGCTTGGGCCGCGTGGCCAGCGCGGTCTTCATGATGGCTTCGATTTCAGCCGTTTCCTGCGGATTGAGCGCCAGCCGCGGCGGGCGGGTGCGATGGGTGCCGCGGCCCATGAGGTGCTCGCACAGCTTGATGCACTGGACGAGGTCCGGCCGCGCGTCGAGATGCAGCAGCGGCATGAACCAGCGATAAAGGCTCATCGCTTCGGCATACCGGCCCGCGCGGGCGAGCCGGAACAGCGTCTCGCCTTCGCGCGGAAAGGCGTTCGACAGGCCGGAGACCCAGCCCACCGCGCCGACCATGATGCTCTCGACCACGACGTCGTCGAGCCCGGCGAACAGCACGAAGCGATCGCCGACCATGTTGTGGAGATCGGTGAAGCGCCGGGTGTCGCCGGAGGACTCCTTGAAGCAGACGATCGTCTCGCAATCGGCGAGCGAGGCCAGGATCTCCGGCGTGACGTCGTTCTTGTAGATCGGCGGATTGTTGTAGACCATCACCGGCAGGTCGGTCGCGCCGGCGACGCTGCGGAAATGCGCGGCGGTCTCGTGCGGTTTCGACGAATAGACCAGCGCCGGCATCACCATCACGCCGTCGAGGCCGATGCGCGCCGCCTCTTTCGCCATGTCGATGGCAAACGCCGACGTGAATTCGGCGATGCCGCTGATGACTGGGACGCGCCCTCGCGCGACCGCCTTTCCCGCCTCCATCACCGCGATCTTCTCGGCCTTGTCGAGCGAACAGTTCTCGCCGACCGTGCCGCAGACGATGAGGCCCGACACGCCGTCGCGGATCAGGCTCTCCATGACGCGCGCGGTGGCGTCGATGTCGAGCGATAGATCTTCGCGAAACTGCGTCGTCACTGCCGGAAACACGCCACTCCAATCAGGTTTCACTGGTTGCCTCCTTGGTTGATCATCGGACCCCGCCCGCGGCAGGGCAGCCATCACTTTCGAGCGGGCCGCGCCCGTGGGCGCCGCACCGGCGCCAGGGCCGCCCGCACTGCGCCAATCCGGGGTGCTCCGGATGCGGCGGCACCCAGCGCCTTGTCCTTGACGGTCAGGATGTGCGCGCGCATCGCGTCCCTTGCCCGGACCGGGTTGCGTTCGCGCAGCGCGCTCATCACGTGCTCGTGCTCGCCCATGATGTAGCCGACGCTGATCAGCCGGGGCATCTCGCCCAGCAGCCTCTCGATCAGCGCCGTCAGGCGTTCGTTGCCAGAAGCCCGGGCGATCAGCGAATGGAAACTGACATTGCGATCGAGCGTCTCGGCTACCGCCTCGCTGTCGGCTTCGCCGGCGACGACCGCGTCGAGCGCCGCCAGTTCGGCATCGGTGATGCGCGCCGCCGCCAGTTCCGCGGCAGCGCCTTCGAGGATCACGCGCAGGTCGAAGGATTCGTGCACGTCGCGAATGGTGATCGGGGTCACGACATAGGCCTGGCGCGGCAGGATCTGGACGAGGCCTTCGTGATTGAGCAGCGACAGCGCCTCGCGGACCGGCGTCTTGCTCACGCCCAGCTGTTCCGCCAGTTCGCGCTCGTTGAGCACGGCACCGGGCTCGAGCCGGCAGGTGAGGATGGCGTCGCGCAGGATCGCGACGACCTGATCCCGCAACGGCAAGTTGCGTGTGCGCTGGATGCGAAGTACCGGTGTCATACCTATAAGATATCACTGATATCTCATAAACGTCAAGGGGAGTGTTCAAGGGCGCCACCTGCGGCCGCGGTCGATTCGGCCGCAGCGAAGCCTGCCGAACGGCGCCGTCGGGCAATGGCGGCTAGAATCCGGATTGCCGGCCATGGGACCCATGGCCGATTGGTCAGGAGCGCAAGTGTTGCCCGCATCCGATCTGCAGGTCTTTCTCCGGTTCGCCGAGCGGATCGCCGACGAAACGGGCCGCATGCTCCGCGAGCACCGGCAAGCCGCCCGGGGCACGGCGAGCCGTTTCGACACCAAGGCCGACTCGAGTCCCGTGACCGAGGTGGACCGCCGCATCGAGGCGCGCATGCGCGAGCTCATCAAGGCGGCGTTGCCGCACCACGGCATCCTGGGCGAGGAATTCGCGCCGGACGCCGTCGATGCGGAATTCCTGTGGGTCATCGACCCCATCGACGGCACCAAGCAGTTCATCGCGGGCGTCCCCGTCTACGGCACCCTGATCAGCCTCGCCCACGAGGGCCGTCCGGTCATCGGCATCATCGACCATCCGATCACCGGCGAACGCTGGACCGGAGCGGCCGGCCGGCCGTCGACGCTGAATGGCCAGCCGATCGCCACGCGCACCTGCGAGCGCCTGGCGGATGCGTTGATGTCGTGCAGCAATCCGGAGACCATCGGCCCCGCGCAGCGGATGGGGTTCGAGCGCGTGCGCGCGGCAACCCGATGGCGGATCTATGGCGCAAGCTGCTACGCCTACGCGAGCCTGGCCAGCGGGCAGATCGACCTCAGCATCGACAGCGGCGGGCATCGCGAGGTGGACTACTGCGCGCTGGTGCCGGTGATCGAGGGCGCCGGCGGCGCCATCTCCGACTGGGAAGGCCGGCCGCTGACGATCCACTCCGGGAGCTCCCTCATCGCCGCGGGCGACCCCCGGCGCCACGCCGACGCGCTGCGGCTGCTGCAGGACGATGCACAGCATTCGGCGGGGCGCTCGACATGACCCGCATCACGATCGAAGGCCTGGGTGTTTCGTTTGGCGGCGTCCGCGTGATCGAGGGGCTGTCGCTGGAGATACCGCAAGGCGCCTTTTTCACGCTGCTGGGACCGAGCGGCTGTGGCAAGACGACCTTGTTGCGGACGATCGCCGGCTTCATCCAGCCGGATGCCGGCGCCTTGCGCTTCGACGACCGGGACATGACCCACGTCCCGGCGCACAAGCGCGGGATCGGCATGGTGTTCCAGGACTACGCGCTGTTTCCCGACAAGACCGTATTCGACAACGTGGCCTACGGGCTGCGCGCCCGCAAGGTTGCCGCCGACGCGATCAAGGCCAGAGTGGGCGAGTACCTGGAGCGCGTAGGCATGAGCGGCCTCGAGGCGCGCTATCCGGCGGCTCTGTCAGGGGGCCAGCGCCAGCGCGTGGCCCTGGCCCGGGCGCTGGTCATCGAGCCGCAAGTGCTGCTGATGGACGAGCCGCTGTCCAACCTCGACGCCAAGCTGCGCGTGCAGATCAGGGAATCCATTTCGGATCTGCAGCGCGAAATCGGCATCACGACCGTTTTCGTCACCCACGATCAGGAAGAGGCTCTCGCGTTGTCGGACCAGATCGCCGTGATGAACAAGGGCTGCATCGAGCAGACCGGCACGCCGGAGCCCCTCTACGCGGCGCCGGCGACCGCCTTCGTGGCCGATTTCATCGGTGCCGCAAACCTGCTCGAAATCGATGTTCTGGGGCCCGCCGAGTTGCCCGATCAGGTGCGGATCAACGTCGAAGGACGCGAGCTCGTCGCCTTCGCCGGCCGTGCGTTGCCGGCCGGCAGGGCGATGCTTGCAGCGCGTCCCGAGGACCTGCACTTCTGCGCGAACGAGGCTGCAGCGGCCAATGCCTTGCCGGGAACGATTCTGCGCAAACGCTATCTCGGGTTCAAGACCAGCTACCGCGTCGCGCTGCCCACCGGCCGCGTGATCGCCGTCGACCTCCACGGCCCGTCGAAGGACGCCTGCGCCGAAGGGCAGGCCGTCGGCGTGCTGTTCGATCAACGCACGTCGGTCGTGGTCACGCGATGATCCCGCGCCAGATGCGCTCGATCTGGTTTGTTCTCTCCTGCGCGGTGCTGGCGTTGCTGCTCGTGTTCCTGCTCTGGCCGCTCGTCAACCTGTTGCTGGCCAGCGTCGCCACCGCGAAGGGAACGAACCAGAGCGGCTGGGCAACCTTCTTCGCCGAGCGCAAGTACCGGGAAGCCCTGTTCAACACGCTGCTGCTCGGCGCCGCCGTAACCACCGCCTCCACCATCGTCGGCGTATCGCTCGCGTATCTGACGTCCCGGTTCGAATTTCCGTTCAAGTGGCTGATCGCGATGCTGCCGCTCACGACGCTGATCGTGCCGGAGGTGATTGCCGCCCAGACCTGGCTGATGATGCTGGGCAACAACGGGCTCATCACCCGCTCGCTGGAATCGATAGGCATTCCGCTGCCGAGCTTCTACGGCTGGCCCGGGCTGATCATCGTGATGACGTTCATCTACTACACGTATGTCTACATCGGCACGCTGGCGGCGATACGCGGCTTCGACGCGCAGCTGGAAGAGGCCGCGCAGAGCCTGGGCACGTCGCCCGGGAAGTCACGGCTGCTGGTCATGGTGCCCGTGGTGATGCCGGCGATCCTGGCCACGTCGCTGCTGGTATTCACGCTGGTGGTGGGAAACTTCGCCGTGGCGACGATCCTGGGACACAAGGTCCAGCTGCTGTCGGTGCTCACGTACCTCAGTTTCGTATCCGAGGTCGGCGCCGACCCGGTCATGCAGAGCACGCTGGCCAGCGCGTCGATCGGCATCGTCGCCGTCGTGCTGTTCGTGCAGCGCTCGATCATCGCGCGCAAGCGCTACGAGGTTACCCAGGGCCGCGGCGCGCGCGCCACCCGCCTGCAGGGGATTCCGGCCGTCGCGCTGGCGGCGGCCGCGTTCGCGATCGTCATCGTGTCGGTGCTGCCGCTGTTCACGGTGGTCGTCGGCGCCTTCACGCTCACGCGCGGCCCGGTGATGTACTGGGGGCAGTTTTCGCTGGCCAGCGTCGAGCGTGTTTTCGTCAACGCGCCCGACCCCATCGTCAATACCATGATCTACGCGGCGACCGCGACGCTGATCGGCATCATGTTCAGCGTGGTGGCCAGCTATCTGGTGGTGAAGAAGCGCAACGCGCTGACTCCGGCCATCGACTACCTGATCATGCTGCCGATGGCGATCTCGGGAACGGTGCTGGGTATCGGACTGGTGATGACGTTCAATACCGGATGGCTGGCGATGACCGGCACCGCCGCCATCATCGTCGCCGCCTATGTCGTTCGCCGGCTGCCCTTCGGCGTCAGGAATGCGTCGTCGACCCTCTACAACATCCCGCCGTCGATCGAAGAGGCTTCGATCAGTCTGGGCGTCCCCCCGTTCGCGTCGTTCCGCAAGGTGATCCTGCCGCTGATGGCACCCGCGATCGGTGCTGCGGCGGTGTTGACGTGGACCACCACGGTGTCCGAGCTGAGCGCTTCGGTCGTCGTCTATTCGGCCGGACGCGAGACCGTGCCGATCCAGATTTTCCGGCTGATCGATACCGGCCTCAACGGCCGCGCCTCGGCGTACGGCCTGGCGCTGGTGGTCATGATCCTCGTGCCCATCGTGCTTGCGGTCAAGGTGTTCAAGCTCGAACTGTTCGCCGCGAAATAGCGGCGTCCGGACGCCGGACGACATGCCTCCCGCACGGGCGCGCGGCGGCAGCCCGACGGCGACGCAGTGCATCCGCCAGCCAAACCACAAGGAGCAAGTGCCATCATGTCGAAACGAATCGCGCGGTCCATCGTGCTCATCAGCGCCGGTCTCGCCTTCGCCAGTGCCGGTCACGCCCAGCAGCCGGGCGGCAACGTCGTCGTCTACACGTCGAACAACGCGGAAGCCGTGCAGACGGTGATCGACGTCGCCCGCAAGCAATTGCCCCAGGTCAAGATCGGCACCGTGACCGGCGGCAGCGCCACGATGCTGAAGCGGATAGAAGCCGAAGCCGCCGCGCCGCAGGCGGATGTGTTCTGGAGCTCCAGCCCGAACACGCTGGGGGCCTTCAAGGCGTACTACACCCCCTACGAATCGCCCGAAGCCAAGGCCATTCCCAGGGAGCTGCAGGAAGCCGGCAAGCTGTGGACGGCCTGCAACATCCACGTCGCGGTGATGATGGTCAACCGGAACCAGCTGGGGGGGTTGCCCGAACCCAGGACCTGGAAAGATCTGCTCGATCCGCGCTGGAAGGGCAAGATCATCGTCGCCGATCCGAGCGGCTCGTCCACCGCCTATACGATCCTCTGGGGACTCGGCAAGCTGCTGGGGCCGGAAGGGCTGAAGACCTTGGCCAGGAGCGTCGTCGTTTCGCGCAACGCCAGCGCCGTGCTGAAGGCCGTGGCGCAGGGGGAATACGCGATCGGCCTGACCTTCGAATCGAATGCCTACGCGTATGTCGCGGGCGGACAGAAGGAGATCAGGCTGGTCTATCCGACCGACGGCACGTTCGTCACCGAGGAAAGCGTCGTGCTGGTGAAGAATGCGCCCAACGCCGCGGCAGCGCGCAGGCTCTATGACATGCTGCTGGCAAAGGAGACGCAGATCGCCTTGCTCGAGTCGGCGTTCCGGCGCCCCAGTCGCAACGACATCGACGTCAGCAAACATGTCGCGCTGCCGGACCTGAAAAGCATCAAGGTCTTCCCGGTCGACGACAAGGAGGCGCAGGACAAGCGGACCGAGTTCCTCGCGCAGTGGCAGGCAATGCAGACCAACTAGTGCCGCCCTACTCGCGGTCCATTCCCATTTGGCGCAGAAAGGCTTGCCGGTCCTGCGTCCCGATATAGCCGGCGACGATGCGCACGAATTCCTCCTGGGTCCCGGCGCGCGCCGCCGCCTTCTTCGCCACGATCCGGGCGATCGGTCCCAGGAAAACGGCAAGTCGTGCCGTGGTGGCGTCGATGAAGGGCTGTTCCATCGGCGTCGCGCGCCCAGGCACGCCCGAGCCGGTACCGCCCGCGGGCTCCGGCTGCGACGGGGATGCCGGGCTGCCGCCCGCGCCGTCTGGCGTGCCGGCTTGCCCGTTCGATTGCGCGCCGGCGTGCCGGTCCGCTTGCGGCCCGGTTGCTCCGGACTCGGCGACCGGCGCGTCCGCGACGAACTGCCGCCGCTCCTGCGGATCGCCGATGTTCGCGGCCAGGAGCGAATAGAGTTCGGCGACATCGGCGGCTTGCGCGGCCGCCTTGCGCACGTACACCCGGGCCAGCGGTCCGACGAAACGGGCGAGCCGTTTCTCCGCCAGCCCCAGCGCGGCGTCGTCCCATGCCGGGCGGGCGCGTGCCGGCGGGGAGACGCGCGCAGGACCGGCCACCACCGTGGCCTCGGTCGACGCATCGGCCGATACCGTCCCGCCCGCGGCCCGCAGCAGCGCCTCGCGGAATTCCTCCGCGTTGCGAAAACGGGCGTCAGGCATCTTCGCGAGCGCCCTGGCGAGCAGCGCGTCGATCGCCGGCGGGAACCGGCCCTCCGCCACCGTCGAGGGCGGGCGCGGCTCTTCGTGGCAGATCTTGTACATGATCGTGTCCATCGAGCCGGTAAAAGGTTTCTGGCAGGTGAGCAACTCGTACAACACCACACCCGCGCTGAAGAGGTCCGACCGATGGTCGATCGGCTCGCCCGTGAACTGCTCGGGCGACATGTACGAGGGCGTGCCGAGAACGGATCCCGCCATCGTCAGCTCGGATGTGTCGATGCGGGCGATGCCGAAATCGGCGAGCTTGAGTTCGCCGCCCACGGTCAGGATCAGATTGGCCGGCTTGATGTCGCGGTGGATCACGCCGCGTTCATGCGCATAGCCCAGCGCCAGCAGCAGCTGCTCCATGATCCCGGCAATCTGCGCAAGACCGAACTGCGTGGTCCGGTTGAGGTGTTCGCCGAGCCCGGTGCCATCGACGTATTCCATCGCGATGAAGGCGACGGAATCCTCCTCGCCGAATTCGTAGATGTCGACGATGTTCGGGTGGTGCAGCCTGCCGACCGCCTTCGCCTCGTTCCTGAAGCGCGCCATGAACTGCGCGGCAAGGTCCGGATCCAGGATGTCCTTGCGCACCGTCTTCAGCGCGACCACGCGCTCGATCTGCGGATCGAAACCCTTGTAAACGACCCCCATCGCACCCTTGCCCAGGACGGCCGTGATCTCGTACTTGCCGAGTCGCTCCGGGATGTTCACGGTTGCGAAGCGGGAACGAAGTGCAGACGGGAGGCGGTGAGCTTGCCCATCACTCCTCGAGCATCTTCAGCGCCTGGACCATGCTGGTCTTCATCCGGCCCAACGCTTCCGTCAGGGTGCCGATCTCGTCCCTGCTGTTCGAACGAAACTCGCCGGCGTCGAGGTTGCCGAGGCTCATCTGGTCCGCAATCGCGGCCAGATTCGTGACCCGCTTGATCACGATGGTATGCAGCATCACGTTGAGCATCGCCATGGTGGCGGCGAAGATCCCGGCAAGTGCCAGCATGAACGTCCGAAACGTCGCATCCGCTCGCGCGATCGGTATCGGCAGGGGAATCGACACCACCTGCGCGCCGATCACCTCGTTCAGCTTCCAGCCGAAGCCGTTGGCCGTGCCGTAGAGAGCGATCATCGATTTCGGCGCGGCGTCGGGCGTGCTGTGACAGGGCAGGCACGCCGCACTCTTGACCTGGATCGGGCGGGCGAGATAGAGCGCCCGACCCGATGGCGTATCCCGCTCGCCCACCACCTCGGGCGTGTCCGGCGCCTGGCGGAAGATCTGTATCAGGTCAGCCTCCCAGTCGGTCGCGCGGTCCCGCGGATTGGTCGGATTGAGCGTCGCCTCCTTGTAGGCAAAACCCGTGTGCGTCTTGCGGATGTCGTTGAACTGCTCGGTGGCGGCATAGGCCGGCACGGACTGCGGCAGGAAGGTGCTGCCGAGTTGCGCCTCGAGCAGCGGCTTCACCTGGGTATTGGTGTAGGTGCGCGCGGCAAGGGCGGCCTCCATCATGAGCCGCGCATGCTCCAGCACTTCCTCGCGCGCGTTGGCCTGCAGCATGCCGTGCGAGACGTAGCCGGCCACCACGAAGCCGATGAGAAACATTCCCGTCAGTACCAGATTGAATTTCCAGATCAGTTTCAAGCCCTGCTCCCACGTCATGCAGTTCGATTCATCGGCCGGCCAGGGGGCCGACCGGAAAGTTCGTCGGCGCGCCTGCCCGATTGCCGGGAGACGGGATGCCGCGAACGCCATGCAATAATACCAAGTTGTATAGCAAGTTGCGTGCCGGCAGACTTGGCCGCCGCCTGTGGCACTCCGCCGTATTCAGGTTGTCCCGGAATTTGCGGCCAGGCCACCGACCGCGCGGCAGTAGCCGGCACCCTGCACGCACGGAGATTGGCAATGGACCGACCCCACGACAAGTACCAGCGCCTCCTCGACTTCTGCCAGGCGCTGGCGCCGACGCCAACCGCCGTTGCCCACCCATGCGACGAAAGTTCGCTGCGCGGCGCGGTCGATGCGGCACGTCTCGGACTCATCGCGCCGATCCTCGTCGGCCCGCGGTTGCGGATCGAAGCGGTGGCGAAGCAGTACGGCATTGCCATCGCCGGGCTCCCGATCGTCGATGCGCCGCACAGCCACGCCTCCGCGGAACTGGCCGTCCAGCTGGTGCGCGAAGGCAAGGCCGAAGCGCTGATGAAGGGGAGCCTGCACACCGACGAACTGATGGCCGCCGTGGTCAGCCGCCACACCGGCCTGCGCACGGCGCGCCGGATCAGCCATTGCTTCGTGATGGACGTGCCGACCTATCCGGAAACGCTGATCGTCACCGATGCGGCGGTCAACATCGCGCCGACGCTGGCCGACAAGGTCGACATCGTCCAGAACGCGATCGACCTCGCGCACGCGCTCAATTTCGCCGAAGTGCGGGTGGCCATCCTGTCGGCGGCGGAAACGGTCAATCCGAACATACCGTCGACGGTGGAGGCCGCGGCGCTGTGCAAGATGGCGGATCGCGGCCAGATCACCGGAGGGATCCTCGACGGACCGCTGGCGCTCGACAACGCGATCAGTCTCGAGTCGAAAGCGATCAAGCACATCAAATCGGACGTCGCCGGGCGCGCCAACGTTCTGGTCGTGCCGGACCTCGAGGCCGGCAACATGCTGGCGAAGAGCCTGTCGTTCCTCGCCGGCGCCGA